>Ga0256842_1001196_pt1 | contig 21358 bp, 23 predicted proteins | sample 4559240metaG_FD_185973 | JGI IMG/M metagenome (GOLD analysis project Ga0256842, IMG submission 185973) | Hydrothermal vent microbial communities from Guaymas Basin, Mexico - 4559-240 | ecosystem: Environmental > Aquatic > Marine > Hydrothermal vents | place: Mexico: Guaymas Basin | collected... | reverse complement strand
GACCCCATAGCGGCAAGGGCCTTCGCGGCCAGGGCAGCCTCCATGCCCGAAACAGCACCGTACCACAGGCTCGTGGCCTCCGACGGGAGGGTGGGGGAGTTCAGGGACAGACCAGGGCTGAAGGCCAGGCTCCTCTCCTCCGAGGGCGTGCAGGTCATCGAGGGCAGGGTCAACCTGGGGAAGTACCTCTTCGAGGACCTCCCGAGGCTGGGGATCCTCGGGAGGCTCAGGGAGGAACAGGAGCGCGTGAGGAGGGGGATAAGGCTGGAGCCCCTGGGAGAGGTGCACAGGATAGCCGCGGTGGACGTCGCCTACGCTGGGGACAGGGCGTTCGCGGCCGCGGTCATCGCGGACCTCGGAGGGAGGGTCCTCGAGACAAGGACCGCCGTGACAGAGGTCCGCTTCCCCTACATACCGACCTACCTCTCCTACAGGGAGCTGGAGCCCATGCTCGGGGCCCTGGAGGGACTCGAGTTCGACCTAATCCTCGTGGACGGGAACGGTGTCCTCCACCCCAGGGGGGTGGGGATAGCGTCCCACCTAGGCGTCCTCCTGGGCGCCCCGACCATCGGGGTGGCCAAGTCCCTCCTGGTGGGAGAGGTCGTGGGAGACAGGGTATTCCTGGACGGGGAGCCCAGGGCCCTCGTATTCGGCTACGGGAGGAGGAAATACTACGCGTCTCCGGGCCACCTCTGCACCCTCGAGGACGTGAGGAGGATCCTCGAGCCCCTCATGACCAAAGGAGGCCCCTCACCCCTGGTAGCCGCCGACAGGCTCTCCAAGGAGCTGAAAAGAAGGTTTATGAGGCACGGAGTGGCCTGATCCAACGTGACATCGTTCAACAGGCTCCTCGAGAAGCTCTACAGCGCCTACTCCAAGGAGGTAAACACGTCCAGCCTCGCCAAGCTCGACCCCAGGTTCTACGAGGAGGTCGTGACCGCGATGGACGAGCTCCTGAAGAGGCTGAAGGAGCTGGAGCCGGGGGACCTCGCCTTCGCCCAGTACATGAAGTTCCACGAGAACGCCAACGGGGCCCTGAGGGTCATCCTGAGACACAGGTTCAGGAAGATGGCCTCCCTGGCAGTGGCGGTCTCCGACAGGACCACCAGGGAGAGGAGGAGGGAGCTCGAGGCCCTCACGCCCATGGAGAGGAAGTTCCTGGAGGAGCTCATCAAGCTCTACAAGAGATACGTGGAGGCCGTCCAGAGGTGCGGAAAGAGGACCAGGAAGAGGCTCGAGGGCACAACCATCCTCGTCAGGGCTGACCTAGACCGCTTCCTCCTCCCCAGCGGGGGCGAGGTGAGGCTCCGTAAGGGGGACATCGTGACCCTCTCCGGGGAGATCGCCTCGATCCTCGTGAAGAAGGGATTCGCGAGGGAAATCAGGATTTCTCCTCGATCTTGAACCTCAGCTTGATGCCCAGCACCCTCTCGAGCCTGGCGATCACCTGGTCGGTGGGCCTGAGCTCCCCCCTCTCTATCTTCGCCAGGGCACTGCGCCTCTCCCCCACCCTTGAGGCGAGCTCGTCCAGGGTCATGTTGAGCCTGTTCCTGGCCTCCCTGATCCTCCTCCCGTAGTCCTCGACGAGCTCCCACTCCACCGCGAGCAAGTCTGGACTCCTGCCCCTCCTCCTGGGGACCGGGCGCCTCGGCGGAGGAGGGGGCTCTGTCTTCCTCTTCACGGGTGTCCCGAGCTTCGCGCACCTGGGGCAGGCGTACACGAGGGCCCCGTCGATGATGACGGGGATCAGGACCGAGGTCTCCCTCCCGCAGACCTCGCAGTAGAGCTTCTCCTTCACAGTATTCTACTGTTGGGATACGTTAAAAATCGTCTATCCTGCTCTGGACCGTCCCGGTCCCGGAGAAGGGGTTCCACCTGCGCTTGGGCACCTTGTCCGGGTGGCTCTCCCTTATGGCCCTGATCAGGGACATGATCCTCCTCTCCCTCCACCTGCCCGCCCAGTAGTAGTTAACGTCCCTGCTCCCCTCCATGACGAGAACGATTACCCTGCCGAACCTCCTCCTCCCCGTCCTCCCCCTCCGCTGGATGGACCTTATGGCGCTTTCCACGGGCTCGTAGAAGATGACCGTGTCCACCTCCGGGACGTCGAGCCCCTCCTCCGCCACACTCGTGGCCACGAGGACGTTGTAGTGCCCTAGGCGGAAGGCCTCCAGGACCTCCGCCTGCTCCCTCTGGCTCATCCCCCTGTCACCCCTGCTGGCCTGCCCGACGAAGCGGACCGGCACCGCCCCCGGGACCTCGGAGAGGGCGTCGACGATCACCTGGACGCTCTTCCTGTACTTGGTGAAGACTATGACCCTACCCCCTCCCTCCAGGGCCTCCGCCACCAGGGACCTCAGCTTTTCTAGCTTCGGGTTCGGCTCCCTTACGGCCTCCCTCGCCTGGATGAGGGCCACCTGGAACAGGGGGTGGTTCACGACGATGGAGTCAGCCCTGCTCCTCCTCTCCCTGGATATCCTCCTCAGGTAGTCGTAGCATGCCTCCGCCCCCTGGGTCTCAAGGAACTCTAAGGCGTAGTCGACCTTCAGCGCCGCGGTGGCCAGCTGGATGGCCCCGAAGAGGCTGCCCCTCCGCGAGAGTTCCGAGTCCAGCCTCCCCTTCAGGTCCTCTATCAGCCTCGCCAGGTCCCCCCTCGTGGCCCCCTTGTCGACGAGCCCCAACTCCTCCAGCTTGCTCAGGAAATCCTTCAGGATCTCCTTCAGGGTCTTCCTGAGAGCCCTCCACTTCTCCGGCATGGCGACCTTGACCACCTTAATCTCCATCCCGGCGACGTAGGGCCTCACGTCCGGGTCCTGGGGGGTCCTCGCCTCTATGAACCTTATCCCCAGGTTCCTGAGGACCTCCCGCAGCCCCTCCCTGGTGGAGGGAGGGGACGCCGTGAGGGCGAGGATCCTCCCCCTGCCGTCCTCCAGGAACTCCCTGGCTATGGGGACGTAGGCGTAGTCCCCGACCGCCCTGTGGGCCTCGTCCACCACAAGGAGGGAGAACTCGGAGGGCCTGTGGCCCTCCTTCATCATGGAGAGCACCGTCTGGGGCGTGGCCACCACCACGGGGCACCCCCTCCAGATCCTGGGCCTCTCGGTCCTCGGGGTCCTACCCGTTAGCTCGCAGATGGGCTCCGCCCTCAGGATCGACCTCAGGGTCTTGACGTGCTGCATGACGAGGGGCCTTGTGGGGGCGAGCATGAGGACCCTGCCCCCAATCCTGAGCACCTCCGCCATGACCAGGGCCGCGATGACCGTCTTCCCCAGGCCGGTGGGGAGCACGACCAGCGTGTTCCCCCTGAGGGCGGTGCCCGCGATGTTCAGCTGGTACTCCCTCCGGAGAACCGCCCCCTCCCTTATGAGGGGGTGCCTGACGTATTCCACAATACCCTAAGGGGAACCGTTTTAAATTGCCTGGGGTTAAGGGAACGGAGCGGGCGCGTAGCTCAGCATGGACAGAGCGACGGCCTCCTAAGCCGTAGGTCGCGGGTTCAAATCCCGCCGCGCCCGCCATGGGGGTGCCATTTTGACGGTCGTAGGTTGGGACGTCTCCCACGGGGAGTTCACGGTGGAGGACCCGTACTACTACGGGAAGTTGAGGAGGCTCATCGAGGAGAGGGGGAGGCTCATCGTCGCCTACAGGCTCGAGGAGCTCAAGGAGGCGGACGTGATCGTCCTCAACTACCCGGAGAAGCACTTCTCCGACCAGGAGGCCGAGTTCATCTACAGGCTCGCCTCAGCGGGGAAGAGGATCCTCGCACTGGGCTACTGCAACGACGAGGACGGCGCAAACGGGGTGATCTCGAAGCTTCTGCGCAAGGCGGGGATCGCCCTCAACCCCGACCTCGTGGAGGGGGAGGGCGAGGAGCCCTACATGCTGGAGGTCACGGACATCTACGCCTTCAACGAGGGCGTCTCCAAGGTGGTCCTGCCCTGCACGGCCTCCATGAGGCTCTACGGCGTCGCGAGGCCCATGGCCAGGTACAGGCACTCCATCGTCGGCGCCATGTCCAACTTCTTCTCCGGGACCTTCGTGGCCCTGGGGACCTGCGCCTTCTGGGACAACTTCTCCATAGGGCTCGCCGACAACGAGAGGTTCGCCCTAAACCTCCTCTCCCTCTAGCGCCTCCACGGGGACCTGCTCCACGACCATCCGGTCCTCCGTGGGGTAGGCCTCCACCAGGTAGCCCTCCCCGGGCAGCCTCCTCCACAGCTCCAGCAGGACCCAAGGGGCCAGGACGATCTCCATCCCCCTTACCTCGTAGAGCTCCCTGGGCACGCCCTCCTCCTCCAGCACCCTGAGGGCCTCCCCGACCCTGGGCGTGACCAGGACGCCGAAGAGCAGGGTGCCGTCTTCCGTCGGGAGCTCGAAGGACCTCGCGACCCTCCTCGCCCTCCGCCTCAGGCGGTTCCTCATCTGGACCGCACCCTTGTAGTAGGCGCTGCAGTAGTGGACCGTTATCGAGAGGCCCCGGGTGAGCTTCACTGCCTCCCTAGCCGCTTCCTCGCTCCCCTCTATACCGTAATCCACGTCGGACTTGGTCCTCAGGCCCCTGGCCAGGAGGGCCTCCGCGTTGGAGTCCGAGAGCTCCAGCTCGTTCATGTTCACGAAGGAAAGGCCCAGGGAATCCGCGAACTCTATCAGCCTCGCCATCTCCCTCCCCCTCCCGGGGATGGCCGGGATCTCAAGGCCCACCGTCAGGCCCAGGTCCAGGGCCTCCCTCAAGAACTCCTCGTACTTTCCGCCCATCCTGGTCCAGGCGTACTCCACCGGATGCAGGCGGAGCTCGTCCAGGCCGGCGTCTGCCACCCTCCTCAGCGCTCCCGGGTCCGGGATCGCCGTGTAGAGGTGTATGTGGTGGGAAGGCCCGAACTCCCCCTTCAGGAGCTCGATGTAGTGCACCGTCTTCTCCACCACGAACAGGGGGTCGCCCCCGGTGACGCCAGTTCCCCGGGCCCCGATGGACCTGGCCTCCAGAAGGACGTCCTCGTCGGAGTGCACCCTCAGCTCGTCGGCGAAGGTAACGTCCCTGCGGAACCTGTCCCTGGACACGGGGCAGTACCAGCACCGGAGGGGGCAAAGGCCCGAGACGAAGAGGACCATCTTGGCCCCCAGCCTGCAGAGCCTGCAGCCCACCGGGAGCCTCCCCCTGATCCAGGATTCTCCGGAAATCCTCCTAATCCGCAACCCTCCTCCCCCTCAGGTAGACGAATGAGTAGTCCACGATCTCCGCCTCGACCCACCTCCCCAGGGGGGCGGCGTCGAGGACAACGGGGCGGTAGGAGGGGGCCCTCGCGAGCACGGTCCCGCCCTTCCCCTCCTCCAGGACCAGTACCCTCATCCTCCTGCCCACGAAGCGGGAGTTGTTCTCCAGGGATATCCGCCTATGCAGTTCCGTGAGGAGCCTCGACCTCCTCTTGAGCTCCTGGCTGGGGAGCGGCTTCAGGCGCCATGCCGGCGTGCCGGGCCTCCTCGAGAACCTCGTGATGTTGAGGATGTCCGGCCTCACCCTCTCCACCAGCTCCACGGTGTTGCGGAACGCCTCCTCGTCCTCCGTGGGGTATCCGACGATCACGTCCGTGGAGAGGAGGCCTTCGTGCCTCGACCTGAAGTCCCTGACCAACTCCTCGAACTCCTGCACGGTGTAGCCCCTGCGCATGTCCCTGAGGACCCTGTCATCGCCGCTCTGCACAGGTAGGTGGAGGAACTTGAAGACCCTGGGATGGGAGTAGACCTCCATTAGGTCATCCCAGATCCGCGATGCGGTGTTTGGGTTCATCATGCCCACCCTGACCATGAAGTCCCCCTCCAGCCCGGCGACCATCTCCAGGAGCTCGGGGAGCGAAGACCCTATGTCCGTCCCGTAGGCGGCCGTGTCGGGGGCGGTCAACCTGATCTCCCTGTAGCCCATGGCCAGGGCCCTCTTCACGTTCTCCACGATCAGCTCCGGCCTGTAGCTCCTCAGTCTGGGCCTGGCGACCTTGGTTATGCAGTAGCTGCAGGCTCCCAGGCAGCCGTCGGCGATGGGGATCCCCACGGCCAGGGAGTCCAGCCTGGGCACGGAGTCAAGCACGGGCCTGGAAAGCCCGAGAATCCTATGGGCCTCGGGGAGCTGGGAGGGCGTTATTCTCCTCACCGGGAGGCCGTCCAGGAGCTCCGGCCTGGCGGCCGGGAGGCAGCCCGAGACTATCACCTCCTTGCCGAGGGCCAGGAACCGCATGAGGGCGTTCATGGCCACTTGCTCGGTGCGCTGGATCACCACGCAGGTCCCGAAGAGGATGACATCGGCGTCCTCCGGCCTCGGGACAATCTCGTATCCGGAGGTACGCATGGCCTCCGCTAGCATCCAGGTCTCTGCCCGGTTCAGGGTGCAGCCCATGGCCTCCACGTAGAGTCTCGGCACCCCCCGTGGAGGATGATGAAGCTTGAAAACGGTTTCCGAACATCTGCATGTATGAGGATAGACGAGCTGACGGGACCCAAGTTCGAGGAGCTGGGGCCCAGGCTGGCCTTCCTACCCGTGGGGTCCGTGGAGAGGCACGGGGATCACCTCCCCCTCGGGACGGACACCATCATTGCTGAGCACCTGGCCAGGGAGCTCGCCTCTAGGACCAATGGTATTCTGCTGCCCACAATACCATATGGCCCGTGCATAGCCCTAAGGGACTATCCGGGGACCTTCGATGTGGATTGGGAGGCCCTGTACCGCTATGTGCTCTCGGTCCTGCGGGAGGCCGCCAGGAACGGCCTCAAAAAGGTCGTCATTGTGAACGGGCACGGGGGAAACACGAACGTCCTGAAGTTCGCGGCGAGGAGGGCCTCCATCGAGCACGATATGCAGATCGTCGTCTTCGACTGGTGGAGGGACGTGGCCCAGGACGTGAGGAAGGAACTCTTCCCCCATCCGGGGCACGCCGGGGAGGATGAGACCTCGGTGCTCCTGGCCATCAGACCAGACCTGGCTGACATGGATAGGGCCGACGCCAACGAGGCACCTCACCCGACCCTCTCCCTGTACTCCCCCAGCACCTACAGGGAGGTCTTCGTGAAGCCCCTCATCGGGGACGCCAGGAAGGCGGACCCTGAGAGAGGCAGGAAGCTCCTAGACGCGGTGATCGAGGAGGTCCTCGACTTCCTCAGGGAGTGGAAGATGATCTAGTCCACCAGCTCCACCTGTACGGGACGCCCCTCCCTGTCGTAGGCGGCCCAGCAGTCCTCGCAGTAGGGGTACGCCACGATTATGTGTAGCTTCCCCGTCCTGGAGAAGGTGATAAGGTCTTCCGGGGAGGGCTCGACGCTCCCCGAGGGGTGGGAGTGTATGGACCCCACGATGTGGAAGTCTATGGGCTTCATGATGGACCTGAAGAAGGCCGACGAGCCCGTGGTCACCGTGCCGGGGATTATCTGGATCTCCTTGACCACCCCGTCCTTCTCCCTGAGGAATCCCAGGAACTCCCTGGGGTGGGCGTTCCTCGCTATTTCCATGGCAAGCCTGATCAATCCCCTGGCGACCCTCATCTCATCTGCTCCCAGAGGATATCCCTCAGGTGTTTAATCGGGTCCTTCTTGGAGAGCCTGACGAAACGCGCTGGCCTGGGGGACCTCGTGACCCTGATCACGCTCCCGGGCCCGACGCCGTACTTCGCTTGGCCGTCCAGGACCAGGATGTAGTGCCTGCCCCTGGAGTCGGGCTCGATCTCTATCGTGGAGGTGGGAGGCATCACGTAGTGCCTCGCGATGGACGCAAAGGGGGCCATGTAGGATAGGACCACCCCCTCCACCCTGGGGTGGAGCACAGGACCCCCGTTGCTCAGGACGTAGGACGTGCTCCCGGTGGGCGTCGAGACTATGACGCCATCCCCCCGCAGGCTGTCCAGGAGGCTCCCGTCCACCCTTACCTCGAACTGGCCCATCTTCGCTATGTCCGTCGTGTGCACTACTGCCTCGTTCAGGCAGTCCTCCAGATCCCTGTCGTCGAGGCGGACGGAGATCCTCATCCTCTCCTCGACCTCGAATCGCCCGGCAAGCAGCATCTCCACCGCCCAGAGGGCCTCCTCGAAGTCGGCCTCGGCCAGGAAGCCCACGCTCCTGTGCCTGATGCCCAGGATGGGGGCGGCGCAGCGCTGTGCGGCCATGAGGATGGTCCCGTCCCCGCCTATGACCACGAGGAAGTCGACGTCCATCTCCCCTAGGGGGAGGCCCTCCGTCCCCATCTCCCTAGCTAGGCCCTCCTCGAGGACCACATCCGCCCTGCGCCCCACCTGGCCGAGGATCGCGCTCACGGTCCCGAGGACCTCGGCCTTCCCCTTAAGGTAGTTGGCGAATATGCCCAGCCTCAAATCCCTACCTCCCCCAGGACCGCCTCGTCGGCGAAGGCGATCACGTTCTTCCTGACCCTCAAGGAGAGGGGCATCCGCAGGGGGTTGAGGGAGTCGTCCACCATCCTCCCGCCAGCCTCCCTCACCAGGAGGTAAGCGGCCGCGACGTCCACGACCCTCAGGGCCCCTCCCCTCTCGAAGCAGTATACCACCAGGTCCGCAGAGCCCTGGGCCAGGAGGGCGAACTCCAGGGACGCCGCACCCAGGGACCTGCTCCTCTTGGGCCTGAGGGTTGCCATGGCCCACCTCCCCGGGGCGGACCACCCGAGGTTTATGACGAAGAGGGAATCCTCCCTCCTGAAGGGCCTGACCGATATCCTCCGGCCGCAGCAGTAGGCCCCCTGGCCGGCGACGGCGTGGTATTCCCTGTTGGCGGGAATGTTCAGGATGAGGGCGTGGGTGACGCCCTCAAGGCTCTTCTCAGCCACGGCCAGGGAGACGGAGTAAAACGGTATCCCCTTCTCGGCGTTGTAGGTCCCGTCCACGGGGTCCATCACGAGGACCTTGGAGTAGCCCCTGTTCACGTATCCCCTCTCCTCGGTCAGCACGGAAAGAGGGGGGTCCAGGGACTCCAGCTCCTCCATGGCGGCGTCCTCGGCTATCTTGTCTATGAGGGACGTGGGGGTTCCGTCGGCGCCCTTTCCAACCTTCTGGCCCCAGACCTCCCTCCTCTCCCAGGCATCCTCGACGGCGTCCCTGACGGCGTGGGCGATCGCCCTGAGGACGCTCAGGTACCCTGTCATCTTAAGCCCTAATGTCCCGAATGATTAATCATACTTCCCCTATTGTGGGTGGATTGGTCAAGGTGGTCCTGGACACGAACGCCCTCCTCGCCCCCTTCTCCCGGGGGATATGGCTGGAGGACGAGCTCCAGAGGGTCCTGGGTGGGGTGGAGATCTACGTCCCCAGCTCGGTGCTCGAGGAGCTGAGGAGGCTCTCCGGCGGGATGCCGGAGGCCAGGGCCGCCCTGCTGCTCGCCTCCCGCTACCGGACCGTGGAGGTCTCGGGCCGAGGGGACGAGGGGGTGCTGGAGGCCGCCTCCAGGCTGGGGGCGGTCCTCGTCACCAACGATGCTAGGCTGAGGGCCGAGGCAAGGAGGAGGGGCATCAGGGTGGCGTTCCTCAGGACCATGAGCAGGCTGGAGGTGGAGGGTTGATCCTGGAGGGCGTGGTCGTAAGCGGCCTCGGGAGGGGTGGCCACTTCCTCTCCATCCCCCACTACCGGAGGCTTCTATCCGAGATCACGGGATTCGAGCCCTACCCCGGCACCCTCAACGTGCTCGTGGGCAGGGACAGAGCCCTCTCGGCGGTCCTGCGGGGACTCAGGATCCCGGAGGCCGTGGTGGACGGCAGGACCTACGGCGGGGCCTGGCTGGCGCCAGTGGAGATAGTGGGGAACCCCGAGATCCCCGCCTGGGCGATCCTCCCGGACAGGAGCGCACACCCAGACCAGCTGGAGATCATCTCTGACAGGAACCTGAGACGGGCCCTCGGCCTCAGGGACGGGGACAGGATCCTGCTTCGCGTGAAATCAATTTAAGAACCCGTCCCGCTTAAGCTGAAGGGAGTGAAGGAGGATATCAAGATCCACGTCCAATTCGAGAAGAACGCAACCATTAGCCTCGCCGAGGTCGTCAGACTCATCAAGAAGATCCAGGAGGAAAACCCGGACAGGGAGGTCTACTTCGACGGAGACCTCATGGCCATCTGCTCCAAGCCGATAAAGAAGGAGTGAGTTAGAGGGGAAATTCCTCTATTCCCGCGGAGACGGTGAAGTTCACCGAGTCCTCCGAGCACCTCCCGTAGAGGTCGTAGACGCGCACGTAAACGGTGTGATTTCCCGGCTGGAGAACCAGCTGGACGCTCTCGTTCACGCCAACGTTCGTCCACTCCCCGTCGTCCACCTTCACCTCGTAGTGGTCGACGCCGCAGTCGTCTCCCCCCTCCCAGGAGACCGTGACGGGGTTCTGGACCTCCTCCCCCTCCAGCGGGGAGGTGATGTTCACCCACGGGGACTCCAGGTCGGCGAGGAAAGTACATTCGTCGCTGCCGGTGTTCCCGGCGCCGTCATATGCCACGACCCTCAGAGAGTGCTGCCCTGAGCCGCCCAGCTGGATCTGAACGGTGGTTGAGGTCCCCGAGTAAACCAGTTCGCCGTCCAGGTACACGTCGTAGCGCTCGATCCCCTCGTTGTCCTGCCCGGCCCAGGAGGCCGTGATCGCGGCCTCGCCCACGACCTCCCCATCCTGGGGTTGGGTGATCTGGACCTCCGGGGGGGACTGGTCGTCGGCCACCTTCATGACGCCCGCCTCCTCGTCCGTAGGGTTGGGATCCGTCCTGTACACCACGCTGCTGGAGGCCTGCACGCCTGCGTCCACCGGTTGCAGATCCACCGACCGGGTCTCCAGGTAGAGGGCGTTTGAGGTAATGGATACCGTCTGCAGGTCGCTCGAGGGTGTGGTGGAGAAGCCTGCCACGAACATGGCTCCTCCCGGGGAGAAGGCTATGCCCCTGAGCCCCTCCTCCCCCGATCCGCCATAGGTCGCGCCCCACAACGGCGTCAACCCCTGATCCAGCTTCGCCAGGACCCCCTGCAGATCCTGGTCGTCCACCCCCTGTCCCGAGACCCAAATGTGACCCTCGGCATCCACCGACACCCCGTAGAGCTCGGCCGGCATGCCGAAGTCCAGGTAGGCCGCCTGGGTCGTGGAGGACAAGACCGCCACCAGAGGGTAGTAGGTGCTGCCGGACGGCGTATTCGTCCCGCCGACGACCACCAGGCCGTCACCCAGGGAGGCGCAGTCCAGGAGCCAGTCGGAGCCCGATCCCCCGACGGTCCAGGCCCCCAGCACGTTGCCCGACCAGTCGAACTCTATCACCAGCCCGTCTGAGGGGCCTGAGCCGTAGCTGGAGGTCGTCCCCACGGCGTAGAGGACGTTCCCGACCTTGGCCACCGCCCTGAGCTCCTCCCAATCCCCTCCCCCGAGGGACTCGGACCATAGTAGATTCCCTTGGGAGTCCAGGGCCACAATCAGGGCATCCCAATTGTCGTCTTCCTCGATCGCCCCCACGGCGACGGCCGTATCCCCTTCGTACAACACGTCCATGAGGTAGAGGGAGTCGCCCCCGCTCAGCTCCCTGGCCCAGAGGACGCCGGTGTTTGAGGACATCTCTACCGCCCAGCCGACGCTGCTCCCGTCGTCGATCTCCCCCACGGCAATGACCGAGGACTCGGGGTCGCCGGAGGCGGAGTAAAAGGCGTCATTGGCCGTCCAGCCCATGGTGCTGAGGATCTCCAGGTCCCCCTGAAGGTCTAGTACCGCAACCAGTGCGTCGTAACCCCCGTTCCCGAAGGAGGCCGTCCTGCCGACCAAGAATACCTTCTCATCCCCGGGGAGGGCGGACCAGAACTCCTCCGATAAGGATCCACCGTAGCCCCTCCTCCATAGGACTCCCGGGATCGGCTGCGACACGACTACCAGGGCCGTCAGGATCAATAGGGTCGCCAGGGCCAGGGCCGCGAGCCTCATTACCCAGAAAAATAGGAAGGGGGATTTAATGGGAGGTCACCTGGACGTAGGTGACCCCCTGGTACTCGATGCTCACGGCCATGATGGCTTGACCGGCCTGGTAGCCCGTGACCTCAACCTGCTCCCCCGTGGACATCATGGATGTCAGCTGGCACGGCGTGTAGGTGGTCCCGTTCTCGGCCATCCAGAGCCCCTTGAGGACCACAGTGTACGTCTGGCCGCCGGACTCGAGCCTGATTATCCTGCAGCCCAGGAACTGAATGGTACCCTGGACAGTCGTCGTCTCGTTCGTGTACTCGTGCCCCCGGTGCCCGAACATCCTCGTGTAGGTGTCGCTCTGGGTGTCTATCTCCGAGGCTATGATCCACGATCCCCCGTGGGAGTAGCCGTAGACAGTTACCTGGTCACCGGGCTGGATGGCCTGGAGGACCTCCGTGCAGTACAGGGTCTCCCCGCTCTCGTTCTCCCACCATCCGGTGACCTTCACGTAATAGGTGCCGTTGGAGGTCTCCAGGGTGAAGTACCTGCAACAGACGTTCACCTCCCCAACGGTGCCGGTCACGGATGTCTGGGCCCCACCCCTGCGCTGGAAGGTCCCCTCGTCGAGGACTATCACGGTGGCGACGACCATGTTGCCATGCCCCCAGTGACCCCCGTGGTGGCCCCAGCCGTGCAGGTAGCCGGTGACGGTCACCTCCTCGCCCAGGTCGACGTAGTGCGAGACCAGGTAGCAGGAGCTTATCGTCGACCCGTTGGGGTCCTCCCACCAACCCATCACCTTGATCCCGTAGACGGTCCCGTTGTCGGCGGTGATGAAGAACATGTGGCAGCCGCCGTAGGCGGTCACGGTCCCGCTTACGGTTACCTCCGATCCCTGGGAGAGGACGCCTGCGGCGCCGCCGAGCCCGACCATGGCCAATACCAGAATCAGCGCAGTCCAGGACCTCATGTTTCCACCATTCTGGGCACTTTAAAAAGTGATGCGCCACAGAGTTCTGGAACAATGTTCTATACCTGGAGTCCGAGCCTCCTCAGGGACCGGAGGACGTCCTCCAGCTTGACCAAGAGCCTCAGTCCCTCCTCCGTTATGCTGTACTCCACGGACTTCCCCTCCCTCCTCTCGGCGAGGAGGCCCTTTGAGACCATCTCCTCAAGCATCTCCTTCAGCTTCGAGTAGGGCAGGTTTACGTCGTACATGATCCTCGTGGGCTGGGCCGCGCCCCTGTCCCTGACCGAGCGGAGGATCTCGTAGTACAGGGTGACCTTGGTCCTGTACCTACGGGCCACGGCCCAGCACCCCCCTGAGGAGGGCGGCCAGCAGGGCGGCCGCCACTATTGCCTCCCCCAGGAACGGGAACAGCCCCCTCCAGACGTAGTAGGAGCGTATCGCGTGGCCGATGGCCAAGACGGCGTACAGGGCCCTGGTCGCCCCCCTGTTCCTCAGCGCCACGTACCCCAGGATGGCGGTCGAGACCCCATCCGGGAGGAGGGGGATGATGCTGGCCACCGCCGTCCCGGGGGTTAGGAGCAATGCGAAGCCCCCGGCCCTGACCGCGGACCAGAGGACCAGGGCCCTGAGCGGGGCCCTGGCCAGGATCTGGATGTCCCCGGGGGCCAGCCTACCCACGGAGCTCAGGAAGAGGTATCTCTTGATCAGGATCCCCACGGGCATCAGGGCGGATACCGCGATGAGGACCCAACCCAGGGCAATTATGTACAGGGCCCTGTCCCCCACCTTCCGGTTCACCAGGAGGATCCTCAGTGCGAGGGCCGCCGAGAGGGCCGCGACGGAGGCCTCGAGGGCGGAGTAGGCGAGGACGAGGTGTAGGATGTTCAACGGGCCTCACCCGGGATGAGGATGATCTCGTCGTCCACCCTGACCATGAGGACCTTACCCCTCCTGGCCCAGGGGGGAGCCGGGAGCTGCCTCAGCTCCCCCGACTCCGGGTCGTAGACGTGGGCGACCCCCTCGCCGACGTAGAAGATCTCCCCCTCCACTACGTCCTCGGCCTTGGCCAGGAGCCTCGCCTCCCTGAGGGCCTCCCAGCGCTCCTTCCTAAGCGCCCCGCTCCAGGCATCTCGAAGGAGGAACTCCCTGCCCATGGCCTCGACCACGTACCTCCTGCCCCCCAGCTCTACCACGTCCCCCGGCCCGAACTCGGGGGTCCTGACGAGGTAGGTGGATCTCCTGAGCTCCCTGCCGTCCCTCCTGCCGTAGAGGCTGGAGCTCTCCTTGTACTCACCGCCGAAGGCCTCCCTTACCACCCTGGCGGCCCTCCTGGCGGCGGCCCTGTCCCCCACGTACACATCCACACCTCCCCTCACCCTCTCCACCTTGGTGACGAATGCCATCCTGCTGGGGTGGGACTCTACCTCCCTGACGGCCACGTTTGCCGCCTCTTCCGCGTGGGCGCCACGAAGCTGGATGATGGCCTCGTAGTAGCCCCCGGCCCTGCGGGAGCACCTGTCGCAGACCTCCTTCCTAATCCTGAGCTCCCTCTCCCCCTCCCACTCGGCCCTCTTCCCGTAGACGTCCAGCGTCAGGCGCAGCCTCACCCTGCTGTCCTCCACCTTCACCTCCCCTCCCAGGAGGGCGTACCGGGGGTCCAGGAGCTGCTCCACCTCCCTGAGCACGGCCTCCTCCAGTGGAATCTCCTGCCAGCGCCCCCCGACCCGGAAGGAGCCGCAGACGGGGCACACGACCAGCCTGATGGCCCCCGGCGGGAGGGGAGGGTGCAGCTCCAGTATGCAGTACTCGCAGAGGCCCTCGTGGACCGCCTCCCTGAGGCCGCACCTGACGCACTTCATGACCGCTATCTTTTAACTGTTATCCGGTTTATTGAAAAAACGGGTCCGCTGATACCCTTCTTCGTTTTAAACTATAGTCCGATTACGCCGTTACCATGAGGTATCTCCTCTTCGCATTGGTGTTTTTTGCCCTACTCCCGGTGGCCAGCGCCTCAGGTAGCGGGGTCACCGTCATTGTGGACTTCGGGAATGGGGTGGTGCTCCAGGGGCAGGTTCAATGGCACGATAACATCAGCGCATTCGAGGCAACCTACGCCTTCGTCAACGAAACCGGCCTCGAGTTCTCCTACTCCGTCTCCGAGTACGGGGTTATGGTGAACTCCATAGGGGGGTTCGGGGCCTCGTGGCCGGGACCCTGGTGGCACCTCTTCACGCTGGAGAACGGTTCCTGGGAGGCCAGCCCGGTCTCCTGTGACCAGCTCGTGTTGGAGGAGGGCGACACCGTCGCATGGGCCTTCTACCAGGACCCGGAGGGCTGGCCCAACATCTCCCAGCCGTCCATCCTGCCCCCCTGGGGACCGACCTGGTTCTCCGCCCCTACCCCGGGTGAGGGGGAGGCCCCGGACCTCTCCGCCCCCGCCTGGAGCGTGCACGTCGCGGATTGGGGTGTTCAGACCACTGCCGCGGTGGTGGAGGGCAGGGTCGTGGTGAACTCCTGGGAGGGGGCCTTGGTCCTCGACCCAGAGACCGGAGAGGTCCTGGCCAGGGTCCAGGGCACCTACGGCCTCTCCCAGCCCACGGGCTACGGGCAGTACTTCCTCCTGGGGACCGGTAATGGCGTGGCCCTCTACAGGCTCGACGGTACCAAGGTCTGGGAGACGGACACGCTCGGGGTACTCGCCGGGGGGGCCCTCCCATACTACGGCGTTTTCTACTTCGGGACCGCCAACCTCTCCGGTGGGCCCGCGGCCCTCTACGCGGTGTGGGCCAACGGGACGGTCATGTGGTCGGTGGAGTTAGATGAAAGCTCCTACTTCTCCGCCCCCGCGGCCATGGGAGACCTCATCGTCTTCCCCCTAGCCGGCGTCTACGACCCCGGGAACTTCTCCTTCTCCAACGGAGGTGTATTGCTCGTCAACCGGAGCACGGGGGAGGTCGTGGCCAGCTTCAGCGGGTTCAGCGTCTCATGCGTGCCCCTGGTGGAGGACAACGCGATCTACGTGACCTCCAGGGAGGGGTTCCTGCACAAGCTCGTCTACGAGAACGGCTCCCTGGAGGAGGAGTGGAGGGTGATGATCCGCTTCTCCACCTCCTCCCCGATCTCCACGAACTACGGGATCCTCGTCGGCTGGGGTAGCTTCCAGACGGGCAAGGGTGGGCTGGTCCTGGTCACGAGGGACGGCATGGTCAGGTGGAGGGCCGGACTCGGCGCGGTCCAGTCCAAGCCCCTCCTCCTCTCGAACAACACCGTCATCGCGAGCACCAACACCCCAACCGGCAGGGTGTACGTCCTCGCCTTCACCGAAGACGACTACGAGGTCATGCAGCAGGTGGACCTGGGAAACTACGTCCTCTCATCGCCCAGCTACAGCAATGGATGGGTCTTCCTGGGCTGCGACGACGGTAACCTCTACGCCTTCGCCCCCGGGCCCAGCGTCCCCGAGTTCGGCACGGTATCCCTCATGGCGGTGGTGATGGTCCTGGCGGTCCTGAGATGGAGGCGGCGCTGAGGAGGTACCTGCCGGCAGCAATCCTCGCGGCCCTCGTGGTCCTGGCCCTGGTGTTCAGCTCGCACCCCAGCGGACCGGGCTGCGGCGGGCCGACGGTCACGTTCGTCATCGACTTCGACGGGGGGAATCCGAGGATCCCCGAGGTGCGGGAGGTGGGCTGCGTCAAGCTCCGGATAAACGGGACCACGTGGACCTTCACCGGGGTGCCCGTGGGGAACGGAACCACTGTCTACGACGCCCTGGTCAACCTCTCCAGCTGGTTCGGCTTCGAGCTCAAGGTGAGGTGGTACTCCCTGGGACCCTTCATAGACGGCATCGCGGGGGTGAACAGCGATCCGGTCAGGGGCATGTACTGGATCTACTACGTAAACGGGCAGTACGCGCAGGTCGGAGCGGGGAGCTACGTCCTCAGAGGAGGGGAGCTGGTCCTCTGGAGGTACGAGAAGGTGATGTGATGCTCTCCCGCAGGTCCCTCCTCGCGAGGATCCTCGTCCTCGGACCCTTCATGATCGCCTCCTTGCTCCTCTCCGACCCCTTCCAGCTCTCGCTCCTCCTAATCTTCCTGATGGCCACCCTCGCCCTGGGCGGGCTGTGGGCGGCGACGAGGATCCTCAGGTTCGCGGTCCCCATGGCCCTGGTGATAGCGGTCATGAACCTCATCCTCGTCCGGACCGGCCCCAGGGTCGACGGCCTCCCCATCACCGAGGGAGGCCTCCTCTTCGGCACCTCCATGGCCCTGAGGTCCCTGGTGGTGATCCTCTCCTCGGTGGCGGCCTTCTCCGGGCTCGGGGCCAGGGAGGTCGCGGCCTCCATGCCGGGGATCCTCTTCCGCACCTCCTTCCTGGTGTTCCTGTCCTCGAGGCTGCTTCCGGTCTTCGCCAGGGACGCACAGGACCTGGTCCAGGCAGCGGAGATCCGCGGGGCCCCCGTAGGCCGCGGACCCTGGAGGAAGAGGATTACATCGGCCGCGAGGCTGGTACTCCCGCTGGCGGTGCTCTCCCTGGACAGGAGCATGGTCATAGGGGAGGCCATGGAGGCCAGGGGATTCGGCCTCAGTAGATGGAGGCGGCCCATGGGGGTCGACTTCGCCCCCCACGCCCTGCTTGCTGCGATCTCGATCCTCGCCTGGCTCCTATCCCCCTGGGATTCCATCAGGATAGTCCTCTTCTCGGTTCCCCTGCTGGTAGGTGCTGCCCTATGATCTCCTTCCGCTCCTACCGCTACCGCTACCCCAGCGGCAGGGGGATAGAGGTCGGGGACCTGGACCTGGGCCCGGGAGTTACGCTGGTCTTGGGCCCCTCCGCCTCGGGGAAGAGCACGTTCCTGAAGTCCGTCATGGGCCTCGTTCCCCACTTCTACGGGGGGGAGGTCTCGGGCTCCGTCGACGTCCTGGGCCTGGACCCCATAGCGCTGGGCCCGCGCAGGATGTCCCGCAGGGTCGGGCTCCTGTTCCAGGACTTCGAGTTCCAGCTCCTGATGGACAGGGTCCTCGAGGACGTCATGCTGGGCCCCCTGAACCACGGCGCATCCTGGTCCGAGGCCGAGGCCCTTGCCGAGGAGGCCCTGGAGAGGCTGGGGATAGGGCACCTCGCGGGGAGGCTGACCTGGACCCTCTCGGGCGGCGAGGCGCAGCTCGCGGCCCTGGCGGGGATCCTCGCCACGGGACCCGACGTGGTGCTCCTGGACGAGCCCCTGTCCCAGCTCGACCCCTGGAACCGGGGGAGGATCCTCGACCTGATCCCGGAGATGGGAGACTTCGTCCTCGTGTCGGAGCACAGACACTTCTCGGAGCTGCGACCCGACAGGATCCTGGTGGCGAGGGAGGGGAGGATCCTCCCCGGGGCGAGGCCGAGGGAGGAGCCCCTCCCCTCCCGGGCAGGGGGGACCGCGGGGGAGACCGTGCTGGAGGCGGAGGACGTGCACTTCTCCTACGGGGACAGGGCGGTCCTGGAGGGGGCCTCCCTCGAGCTCCGCGAGGGGGAAATCCTCTTCATCACGGGACCCAACGGCTCCGGGAAGAGCACGCTGCTCAAGGTCCTGGTGGGGCTCCTGGAGCCCAGCTCGGGAACCGTGAGGATCCTCGGCAGGGACCCTAGGTCCATGGACCCCCTGGAGAGGGCGAGGCTCGTGGGCTTCGTCTTCCAGGGGGCCCCGAGGATGTTCATCGAGGACACCGTCGGCGGGGAGCTCTCCTTCACCTCCAGCTCCCTGGGCCTCCGGGTGAACGTCGAGGACTGGCTCAGGAGGGCTAGGATCCGCGCCGACCCGGGGGCGAGCCCCAGGGACCTGAGCGTGGGGGAGCAGATAAGGCTCGCCATAGCCTCGGCCGTCGCCCACAATCCGAGGATCCTCGTCCTGGACGAGCCCTCCAGGGGGCAGGACTGGGGGGTGAAGGCGGAGCTCGTCCGGTTCCTGGACGAGCTCGCGGGCTCGGGCATGGGGATCCTCGTGGCCACCCACGACCTGGACTTCGCCAGGGCCGCGGGGGACAGGATCCTCGTCCTGGAAGGGGGTGTGCTCCGTGAGGCTTAGCCCCCTGGTGGCGCTCTCCGGGGCGGTGATGGCCCTGCTGGGGATCCTCACGGGCGAGATGCTGGCCCTCCTGTCCTACGCCTCGGCGACCCTCCTGGCCCTCTCGGGGCTCCTGGCGCTCGAGGAGAGGAGGATCAGCTCCAGGGAGCTCGCCCTGCTGGCCGCCCTCTCCACCCTCTCCGCCGCCTCGAGGATACCCTTCGCCGCCCTCCCCTCCGTCCAGCCCTGCACCTTCATCATCGAGGTCTCGGGCGCGACCCTCGGCCCGGCCATGGGGTTCTTCGTGGGGATCCTCACCCCCCTCATCTCGAACCTGGCACTGGGCATGGGCCCCTGGCTCCCCTGGCAGATGATGGCCTGGGGCCTCCTGGGCTGGCTGGCCGGGATCCTCTTCAGGGGGTGGAGCAGGTCCCTCCCAGCCTTCGGCCTCCTCTCCGGCTACCTCTACGGGGCAATCACGAACCTCTCCATGCTGTTCCTCTACTACCCGGCGACGCTGCACTCCCTCGCCCTCCTGGAGCTCTACTCCCTCCCCTTCGACACGGCGCACGCCGTCGGGAACCTGCTGTTCTTCGCTGCCCTGGGCCCGAGGTTCTCCAGGGCCCTGCTCAGGTACAAAGCGAGATCCGAGTTCAGGGGTCTTTGAGGATCCTCTCCAGGAGGGGCGGCAGCTGGGCGATGCTATCTATGACCCACTGGGCCCCCCGCCTCCGGAGCTCCTCCTCCGGCATGAGGCCCGTGAGGACGGCGATCGCCCTCATTCCCATCCTGCGTGCGAGCTCCATGTCCGGGAGGTAGTCGGCGACCATGATGACCTCCTCCGGCCTCAGCTTCTCTCTCTCCAGGATCCTCCTCATCATGCCAACCTTCGCGTACCCCCGGACCCAGGGATCCTCGCGGGCGGTGTAGAAGGAGTCCACGTACTTGGCGAGGCCGAACCTCTCCATCTCCCTTCTGAGGGACTCCACCGGGGTCCTCCTCCCGGTGGCGACGATCACCCTGAGCCCCAGCTCCTTGGCCCTCCGGAGGGCCTCCTCGGCCCCCTCTATGGGCCTGTCCTCCCTGCACTCGATGTCATAGTCCTCAAGAAAGATCTTCCAAAAATCGTCCCTGTCCACCCTTCCTTCGAACACAGTACTCAGGGAGTCCCTGGAGTATAGTTCCAGAAACTTCTCCCAGGAGACGGGATCCAGGCCGAATTTGTTTAGGGTTGCGTTGAAAACTTTGTAGAAGCGCTTTAAAGTGTATAGTAAGGTTTGATCTACGTCGAAGATCACGGCCCTCGGGGGGGCACCCCCCTCATTTCCAGTGGAGCTCATTTCGAGGATCCCGGTGTTACGAGTGGCGGTCTCTGCATCTTGGCGCTCATGAACCTGCTTCTGACCTTGATCTTCACTTCCTCCAGATTCTTGTACTTCCTGGGAACGAACCCGAGTCCGATGCCCGTGCCCAGAATTGGTGAGAAAGAGCCCGAAGTCAACACGGAGATCTTCTCATCATCGTAATAGACCTCATAGCCGTGTCTGAGAATCCCCCTTTCAAGCAATATGAAACCCCGCCAAAAATCGTACTGCTTTTCCTGCTTTATCCTCTGAAGTTCTTCTTTGCCTATGAAGTCGTGATTGAATTGTACGATCCAGCCGTATCCTAGGTCAAAGGGTGTCCTGTCCTCATGGAAATCCTGTCCCGATAATGGATAACCCATCTCCATCCTGAGGGTGTCCCTTGCGCCAAGACCACAGGGCTTAACTCCCAGATCCTTCCCCTCCTTTAGGAGAGTTCTCCAGATGTCTATAACATCCTTATGTGATACAATTATTTCGAAGCCGTCTTCACCCGTATAGCCCGTGCGAGCAACGAACATCTTACCTTCCGGCGATATCTCACTTTCAGTTAATTTTTCTTTGTAGTTTAGAAAATCGCAGAAAAATTTGCCTAGAGTAGATGGATCGTCCTTGAGGATCCTTGTCATGAGCTCCTCGGCCTTCGGACCCTGAATTGCAATTGATGCATAATCATAATTTTTATTATATAATGATATATCAAAATTATTTGAATTCCTCAACATCCAATTATAGATGATATCGGCCATGCTTGCGTTCGGAACTACGAGGTAGAGATCCTCTCTAATTTTGTATGCTATGGTATCGTCTATGATCCTCCCCTGCTGGTTGAGGAATTGGGAATAAATGGCTTTTTTCAAGGGTTTTTCCTTCACGTTTGTTGGAAGGACATAGTTGAGGAAATCCTGGGTTTCCGGGCCCATCACCAGTATATCACCCATGTGGGAGACGTCGAAGATGCCGACGTTCCGCCTCACGGTCAGGTGCTCGTCGGAGATATTCGTGTACTGAACGGGCATTTCAAAGTTTGCGAATTCTATCATCCTGGCACCAAGCCTGATGTGCTCCTCGTAGAGCGGGGTCCTCTTCAGC
>Ga0256842_1001195_pt1 | contig 21365 bp, 22 predicted proteins | sample 4559240metaG_FD_185973 | JGI IMG/M metagenome (GOLD analysis project Ga0256842, IMG submission 185973) | Hydrothermal vent microbial communities from Guaymas Basin, Mexico - 4559-240 | ecosystem: Environmental > Aquatic > Marine > Hydrothermal vents | place: Mexico: Guaymas Basin | collected... | reverse complement strand
GCGCTATTTTGCCGTATCCAGCCTGCTCTATGACGAAGGCATAAACCTCCATTCCTGCCTTGGCGGCGTAGGCTGCGAGGGCTGCGGCTGCGTTGCCCGATGATGCGGTGGTGGCTCTTTTAAACCCGAACTCCTTAGCTACGCTGACTGATACCGACATCCCTCTATCCTTAAATGACGCGGTGGGGTTTCGGGTCTCATCTTTTAACCAGAGTTTCCTTATGCCTAATTTCTCGGCTAGCCTACTCGCTCTTATGAGGGGGGTTGCACCCTCACCTAGGGTTACTATGTTTTCCCCCTTGGTTGGGGGGAGGAGGTCAAAGTACTTCCATTGATTAATTAGGGGCTTCTGGGTTACGTAGTCACGTGTATAGAACTCTTTCAGGGCCTCATAGTCGTAGACTATATCTAGCCTCCCAAGGTCATTGTTGATGCAGGTTATGGGTTTCTCATAGTAATAGTATTTCTTACCACATCTTGAGCACCGCAAATACATTATGTGCTTTGTCATTACCCTACCCCACTCACTGAGAGGCCTGTAAGTTTTTAAAAGAGTTTTAACGTAGGCTAAAGCATTACCTTAGCTGATTTAATCACGCAAAAGCAGAGAAACATAGAGTAGTTTGCTAGCTTCAGTTAAAAGATCAAGCTGATTCATAGGGAGTTTTCCGTAGAGGGAATACTACTTGGGCCAGTAGTCTTCCGGAAAGTGTATGGCCCTAGTAGGGCATAAGGTTGTGCAGAGTCCACAACCATAACATTTTGACTTGTCGACCACAGCTACTTTCTTGCCGTTAATTTCCTGCACATGTACAGCGTCGTAGATACATGACTGCTCGCATAATGCGCACCCTATGCATTTTGACTCGTCAACTACGGGGTTCTTAATTTCGTACCAACCAGCTGGGTCCGTCAGGTACTTAAGGGCCTTACCTCTTATGTCCTCTAGTGAGGTATACCCATGCTCCTTTAGCCATGTAGCAACACCCTCTGCTAATCTCTTGAATATCTTAGGCCCTTCAATTATTGCTTGGGTGCATACCTGGACAGCTGACGCACCAGCCATTATGTACTCTATAACGTCCTCTGGTTGAGATATCCCGCCAACACCTATTATGGGGAGCTTCGTGACCTTAGCTATCTCAGCTACAGTAGCTATGCCGACGGGCTTGAGGGCTGGTCCCGATAACCAGCCGTGTCCGTGGGGTCCTCCCATTAATGGTCTGCCAGTCTCTATGTCAATGTGTAGCGCCGGCCCTAACGTATTTATGGCTACGACGCCATCAACCCCCACTTTTTCAAGCTCTCTTACTAAGTCCTTAAGGCCCCAAATATGTGGGCTTAACTTAGGGAATATGGGTACGTCGACGGCCTCCCTAAGCGCCTTAGCTGACTCAACGACTGGCGTGTAGTCATGCCCTAGGTAGTGGGTTGAGAACTCTATGCCCTGAGCCCCTGCCTTCACTGCCTTAGGCCCTAACTCGGCTAGTTCGTGTGCTTTGTACCCTATGCTTGCTAGGAGCGGTATACCGTAGCGCTCAGCAACTTTCTTAGCATACGGCAATTCTTTCTCGAACCACTGCTCTGGGGGTAAGTCAGTCCATAGTTCAGCGTTCAGGAACCCGTAGTACGCACCACGTATGCGTGTTATCTTTGTCTCGAGCTCCCTACCTCTCTTTACCGGGGTCAGTACTGCAAGCTGGCCCCGATTCACTACACCCATATGTGGTCTCGGTACCTTCGCCGGCACGACGCCTATTGTCTTTGACACTATACCTCCCGCACCACCAGCGGCCAGTTCCTCCATCGCCTTACCATCCCTTGAAATGGGGCATGCCGCGTTCATTATGGGGTTCTTAAACTTTAAACCAGCTATTTCAACCGTTATATCTACCATACCTGAATCACCTCACAAAAGCTCATGATTTAAGATACTCAATCTTGTACTTAGGTTCCATAGATAGCATTCGCTCCCATAACTTGTTAATCACCTTATGCGCGCGTCCCATAACCTCCTCGATGTCCACATTAACAAGTTTCCTTTCTTTCGTTACCCACTCACCCTCAACTAACACGCCCCATACATCATTCCCTGTGAACGTATTCACTAAGTGTCCATACACCGTCCTCTCATCGAGAGGCGTGTGCACGAAGTCAGGCACTACTATTGTTATATCTGCATCCTTACCCGGCTCGATGGAACCCATGCGATCATTCACTCCAAGCACTTTCGCCGCATCTATCGTCGCCATCTCAACAACCTTATCGACTGGCATTACCCGCGGATCCTTTAACGCCACCTTATGCAGTAGGTAAGTTGACCTCATGTTGTCGAATACGTCCATGATATACCCGTCATTCCCTATGCCGACGGTTATCCCCATGTCCAGCATCTTAGGGACGGGAGGTACACCCACACCGTTTATCATATTGCTCATGGGATTGTGAGCTACTTTAACGTCGAACTCCTTAAGCATCTTCAGTTCATCCTCGATAGCTTGCACGACGTGTATTGCAAGTAGCCTTGGTGAGAGGAAACCTATGTCACGCATTCTTTCGATGGGGCGTTTTCCATACCTTTCTATACTGTGGTACACATCTATCAATCCTTCCTCAACATGGAGAGCATATATCGTGCCATACTTGTCCGCTAGCTCTTTCGTTCGTATTAGTACCTCGTCTGTTACCGTGAATGATGCATGTACCGTGAAGACTCCCTTAACCTTTGTGTTTTTATCGCTCCAAGTTTTCTTCGCGAAGCGCTCATTCTCTTTTATTCCTCGGTAGCCTTCCTCTATACTTCTTCTCTGAGTTACTGAGAAGCCTGCAAATCCCCTAATGCCTACTTTATTGACAGCCTTCTCTATGTAATCCAGCGAACCTTCGATGGCGTTCGGGGCATCTAGTAAGTCCTTAAAGAACGTTGTACCTGTTCTTGCAAGCATCATTGCTCCCAGCAATGCGCTAATGTAAATGTCCTCGTACGTCAGCGATTCGTCTAAGGCCCACCAAATCCTTTGAAGATTCTGCTGGAAATCGGACGGGGGCTCTATAACTCCGAACCAAGGTGAACCAGTGAGTAGTATGCCGTAGAAGTGAGTGTGCGTACATATAAAGCCCGGGGTGACAACCTGCCTTTTCACTTCAACTACTTCTTCAGCATCATACTTGGATTTGCCGTCACCAACGCCCACGTCCACAATTTTTCCTTCAGAAATAGCGACGTAACCGCGAGGTATTATCGCCCTGTCCTTGTTCATCGTAACTATCAATGCATTATTTATGAGTTTATCCACTTTCTCACGCATAAAACTATGCCCTCATTCAATGACACTCTGTTAATTTTATTAAGTATTCGTTTATTGTAAAGTGATAAATATTAACAGACGCACTCCTTCGATAGCTGAAACACCCGAGAATTGTTTAATGCCGTTGCAGAAAAAGAATCCATGCTCTTTATTCCTGAGTTTTTAAATAATGGAGACCGTGGAGCTATGCTTGCTAATCGGGTACAATTATTGTCCCTGATTCGCCCTTGATTACTTCATATCCTTTCTGTAGGTGCCCGATCATTGCTTTCTTACCGCCATGCTTGATGAACCTTATGGCTGCTAGTACCTTTGGCCCCATAGATCCTGGCTTAAAGTGCCCTTCCTTGTAATATTTCTCAAGTTCAGAGACCGTTACTACATCCAGCTTCTTCTGGTCAGGTTTACCGTAGTTTATGTATGCGCTATCAACATCCGTGAGTATAACGAAGGTACCTACACCGAGCGATGTCGCTAGTACCTCACCTGCTAGGTCCTTATCTATCACTGCCTCAACACCCTGTAATGTGCCGTCCTCATTCCTTATCACGGGTATCCCGCCGCCTCCTGAGGCTATTACTATCCATCCCTCCTCTATGAGTTTCTTGACAGCACCTACTTCTATGTTTTCCTTGGGATCGGGTGACGGTACCACTCTTCTGTACCCTCCTCGGGGATCAGGCTTTATTACCCATCCTTTCTCCTTGGTTAGCTTTTCCGCTTCTTCCTTAGTGTAATAGCTCCCGACATACTTTGTTGGGTTCTGCCATGCTGGGTCATCTTTACTGACAAGTACCTGGTTGACTATCGCAACTGCTCCCTTAACGCTGTCCCTAATACCCTCCTTCACTAAAGTGTTGTCGATTGCCTGCATCAGTAAGTAGCCTAGCCACCCTTGAGTCATAGCACCCGCTATGTCCATAGCGAGCGGCGGTATCCTGTCCTTTGAGCGCTCCATCCACTCGAGTATCGTGCCTACCTGGGGTCCGTTTCCGTGGGTTATTGCTACCTTGTAGCCTTCCTTCACTATTCGAACTATAGTATTGGCGGCTCTGTAGGCGTTTTTCCAGTAGTTTTCGGTCGTGCCGGGCTCGCCTTTAGTTTGGAATGCGTTACCACCCAGGGCTATTAGTATGTATTTTTCGTTTCTTTCCATTTTTGATTCACCTAAATATCTTAGTGGCTTGGTTTTTAAGTTGCTTAGTCGTAGCGACTTCCCATTACCATAGCCATTACGGCCTTCTGCACGTGGAGCCTGTTTTCCGCTTCCTCGAAGTACAGTGACTTCTCGTACGTGTCTAGTACTTCGTCCGTTACTTCCATACCCCTGTCTGCAGGACCACAGTGCATGTAGTATGGCTTGCCAGCCTCCTCTAGGAGGTCCAAGGTAACTATCCAGTCCTTGAATTTAGCTTGGTACTCCTTAGCTTCTTCTTTGTGAACCTTCCCGTCAGCGCTGTAGGGTGGGAAGAAGCCCTTGGGGCTCCATGCCTTCGGATATACGAAGGCTGCACCCTCGAATGCCTCCTTCATGTTGTACGTGACCTCGAAGGATCCGCCGTACTGGTCAGCGAACTCCTTACCCTTCTGGATTATTTCGTCCTGTAACTCAAATCCTGGTGGGTGAGCTACAACGACTTCAGCCCCCATCATAGCCGCTATTAGCGCGACGCTTTGAGGCACTGCTAGAGGCTTCAGTCCACCTGAATATGCGTAGGATACCACGAATTTCTTGCCACGTAGATTCGGCATGACATCAAGGGCAGCCTTTATGTCTGCTAAGGCCTGGAACGGGTGGAATATATCGTCCTCCATGTTCAGCACTGGTATGCTTGCCCACTTAGCGAACTCCTCAATTATCCTGTGGCCACGACCGATAATCCACTTCGCGGCGTCAGCGTAGATCCTGATGGCAATGGCGTTCCCGTACCTGCTCAGCACTCTAGCGACATCGCTTATTGCCTCAGTCTTGTAAGCGACCATGTCCTCAGGTAGGGTAGGTGTGTAAACATCATTAGGGCTCAAGAAGTTGCCGTGACCACCTAACTGAAATATTCCGGCTTCAAAGCTGTTCCTAGTTCTCAGGGATCTGTTGTAGAACAGCATAAAGAGTGTCTGACCAGCAAGGTAGGGTGTTGGTATCTTAGACTTGAACTTGCGCTCTAAATCCCTGGCTGCCTCGATTATCATTTTTATTTCTTCCTGGGTTCTGTTAATGTTTGTTAGGTAATCTTGGCCTTCCCAAATACCAACATACCAAGGTTTGCCCATAAGGCACTACCTCGTGTCTTAGGACGCTTATTTAATAAAAATATGTGCTAATTGTGTTTAGTGAATCGCCACATGTTTTTCTACCGCAAAAAATAAAGCAATTTAACTGCTTATTGTAAAATAGTGTCGAGTAATCTCCTCTAATTATTATCTAATGTTAGCCATTGTGAGTGCTAATACAGCGGCCTTAGTCCATAAGCCGTTCTCGGCCTGCTCGTAGAGAACTGACCTTGGGCTATCTACGACGTCATCGTCTGCCTCGTAACCCCTCATTATGGGCATTACGTGCATTAACACGCCTGATTTATCCATTAACTCCATGAGTTCAGCAGTTACTTTCCAGTCCTTGTACTTCTCATAGACCTTTAGTTCCTCCTCAGCGAACTTACTGTAGCCTAGTTCTTGAAGTTGTCTTGATGCCCAGTTCCTTGGGAATACGGCGTGAGCGTCGCGTAGCGCCTCCTTATAGTCATTCGTGAACTCTAGGTGCGCTCCACTAGCCTCAGCGTTCTTCTTCGCCGTCTCAATGATGTCTGGATATAGGTCAAAGCCCGGAGGATAGGCTACCGTGACGTCTACTCCCATGCGTGTGAAGAGTAGTAGGTCTGCGTTAATGCTACAAGGTCCCCTAACGTGCGGAGAGTACGCCCACATTATCACATATTTCTTGCCCTTATAGTGTGGGAACCTTTCCTTGAAGGTCATGAAGTCTGCTAGGGCTTGAGTCGGGTGGAACTGGTCGTCGGCCATATTTATTACCGGTATCTTAACATGCTTCGCAGCCTCTCTTATTAGTTGGTTGCCGACACCGTGTCTGAAGTCTATTGCTTTGTCAAGTATTCTTATACCTAGTCCGTGGCCGTACCTATCGTACATCGCCACTATGTCTTTAATGGCCTCCCCCTCACCTGCCCTAGTTTGCCTTGACTCGATGTACTGTGCGTGACCGCCTAAGTACGTCATCGCTGCCTCGAAGGCCGCCCTGGTCCTAGTGGACGGTGCAAAGAATAGCATGAAGAAGGTTTTCCTGTCCAGCATCTTGGGTATTTCATCCATTCCGAAGTAGTGGTACCTCCACTTTAATTCCTCTGCAAGTCCTACGGCGATTCTAAGTTCTTCTATTTTCCAATCTTGGGTTGTTATTAGGTCTTTGCCTGTGAGATCAGCTATAAAGTTCCTCATGTCATTACACCTTCGTCGTAAATCACGCATTATTAATTATAAACCATTGCTTCACGCATGGAATGTAAATGATGATATGACAGATACCTTAGAACGCGGTCTTCAATGATACATGACAATTAAGCTCTCACATCCTCATGTACCCGAGAGTGCTTTGTCAAATGCTTTCTTTAATTTTGTGAACGTAACTAGTAAATCCTCGGGAATTACTTTTGTGCCCGCTGTGACAGGCATATAATTCGTGTCTCCAGACCATCTGGGGACGATGTGTACATGCATGTGGGATTCGATTCCTGCTCCTGCTACCTTGCCTAGATTTAGGCCTATATTATATCCTTGAGGGGAGTATTCGTTATCTATCGCACGCAATGTTATGCTTAATACTTTATGTAAGTCTAGGGCTTCCTCATCTGATAATAGGTCTGGACGGGGTATGTGTCTTTTGGGAGCAATCATGACGTGCGCTGTGTTGTAGGGGAATTTATTCAACATTACTATCGTGTGTTTGCTTCTGAAAACTACTAGTGCCTCTTCATCACTCATCCTTAGGGCTTCACAGAATATACATGTCTTAGCCTTACTGGCGTTCTTTATGTAAGTCATCCTCCAGGGAGCCCACAGTATGCGCATTCTCTTCACCGTCTGCGTAATGATAGTTCGTGGTGCGTTTATTTTCGTTACCGTCAGTACAGTAGTATTGTCAGAAGATACTGCTGGGGTGTGAGGAGAGCTAGCACGTACCCTATAAGAAAGAAGACTACGTGCGGTAGGCCAGGCGTAACCCATAGTTTCTCGCTACTTTGAAGTTCTCCTTTTGCAATAGCCCCTTTAATGCGTTCCTTGATGCGTTCCTCCTCTTCATCGTCGTCAGAGAAGGATGGTCTGCATATGAACTCACCCTTACTCACCGGTATGGTGAGTGGGTAAGTGAACTTCTTTTCTAATAATTCCTTAGCCTTCATAGGCCTTCCGAAGAGTATGAGGTATGATTTCCTGCCTTCCTTGCATTTTATTCTATTGAGGAGCTGTCTGTGAAGAATGATGTTGCATAGCGCGTAATACATCATCAGACCTAGAGGTATCAGTAAGGAATACATCAGCGTAAGTAAGGAGATCGGAAGTAATAGAAACTGCGGATGGGCGATAGCAATTGTTAGCAAGGCAAGGAAGTCCGCGCCACCAATCATACCTAGTAAAGACATAATGAAAACAATAAGGACTGGGAACATTGACAAGGCAGTATGCATGATGTCATATTTCCCGGTAAGGATGTTGACTACCACAGATGCGATTATCGCCGGTACCCAAGTCACTTCAGGTATATCTCTATATTTAATGTCCCTGTAGGAAGCATATGCAAGCGTAGTTAAGATAGATGCTACTACCAGTATTTCTGGCTTAATCCACAAAACTTCACTCCTCGATATCCCTTATACCAACATCGGTGATTACGAAGACGGCCTCCCCCTCAGGTAGGTGTGGCGCGTCAACAACCCTAGCTATTCTCCTATTACCCCTTCCCTTCCTCAGCTGCACCCTAACTCCCGGTGCGTGAGCCAGGACGTGACCTCCAACAGCTTGGGTTGGATCACCATAGAATACGTCCGGCTTAGCCATGACTTGATTAGTCACTACTACAGCGACGTCATATATGTCTGCTATCCTGGCTAATTGATGCAGGTGTCTATTGAGTTTCTGTTGTCGAGTAGCTAGGTTTTCTCGGCCTGGGAACTCGGCCCTGAAGTGACTCATGACAGAGTCCACGACAACCAATTTGATGTTCTCCTTAGGTATGAGCTCCATTGCTTCCTTAACAATCGCCATTTGATGGTCTGTACTTAGTGCCCTAGCCCAGATTATATTCTCCATAATTTTGTCAGAATCTAGTCCTAAGCCTCTGGCCATTGCCTCAATGCGTTCCCACCTGAATGTTCCCTCAGTATCGATGTACAGGGCCTTGCCTTCCAACCCACCTTTCTCTCTGGGAAGTTGTACATTCACTGAGAGCTGATGACAAATGTTGGTTTTTCCGCTTCCGAATTCTCCGAAGAATTCAGTTATAGTTTTCGTTTCTACACCGCCCCCAAGCAATTCGTCGAGACGCCTAGAGCCGGTGGTTATCCTACCTAAGTTCATCCTCTCTCTTTTCAGCTCTAGGGCCGTTTTGAACCTAAGACCAAGCGCTTCCCTTGCTTTATTGACTATTCTCTGCGCTGTTGGTGTCGGTATTCCAACAACGCTTGCTAACTCGCTGACATTAGCTACTGCAAGTGCCTCCAATGTCTTATATCCGGCTTCAGACAGCTTCCTAAGTAATGAGGGACTTAGACCTAGATCCTCCAAGCTCTTGACCTTCTTTTCGGTTTCAGCCTCTTCCATTACCCCCTCTACACCAGTTGAAACCCTTTCTCTAGGCTATTAAGTTTTGTAGGCACAAGGTTAAACCCCACGTATCGTAACCGATATTACCTAACGCTGGTGTATGATTACATACAGTATTACATTAACCGAACCTTTTCGCTGTACCTTTGCCTTTATTTTATACATCACACTCAAGGTGATTAGAGGCTAGAAAAATGAAGGTTCTCCTAATCCATGCTAAGGACTTCTCCTATGAAGTGAAATCTAAAGCTATCCCTAAGGCTGAGGAGAACGTAGATGGGAGAAAACGTATTCGTACACAGAACACTTTAGTTGTCTTCACATCTATTGAGCAAAGTGACTGTCCTGCCTCGTCAAAGCAGCTCTCAAACATTGCACAAGACATATGTAGCCATGCTCGCAATATCAAAGCAAGAAGCGTTGTGCTCTACCCATACGCTCACCTCTCAAGCAACTTAGCTAAGCCGGAGTGTGCCATTCACATATTAGAGAATCTTGAAATTACTCTAAGGAAAATCTGTGCCGATGTAAGCGTCCTGCGGGCCCCTTTCGGCTGGTATAAGTCCTTCCAAATAACCTGCTATGGACACCCATTATCAGAGCTTTCAAGAGAGTACCGCGTAGGTAGCATGCCTGCCTCTTTCGAACTCTCAAAGTTACTCGAACAGCTAGGATGTAAAATTCTCTTAAAAGAAGGTAATGCCCTCCAGTCCCTAGAACCCGGCACGTCTAAGCATGCCGAAATCGTAGGTCTACTCGAACAATTAGTAGGGACCACAAAGGATTTCTCCGATAAGGACCACGTGAAGAAAGTGCGTCAGCTTGCCAATAAGTTCGGGGTGCTTAATCAGGTACTCCAGGACAAGGGTGAAGTTATCCTCGCCGAGATACGTAGGCTTAATGAGAGGATCATTCGGCTTGTAGGGAAAGAGAAGCCAGATAAAATGATATCACTAGGATGTTATTCAATAACTAGAAAGAAGCCGGAGACGGATTTACGCGCACTATGCTCCTCCTTCTACCTTGCCATAAAGGAAGCTGGCGTAATAGATGATGTGAAAGGTAAAGCATTGTTAACTGAGATCTCCTGGAGAGAGAACAAAACCCATAGTAAGGGAAGTAGGGATGAATTATTAACCTCTGACACAGCTCAGGTCTTCCTTCAGACATTTCATGACGCTTCTGAAGCGTTAAATTCAGCAGTTAACCTTATCCACGAAACTACTAGAGCGCTCACAAAATGCTTAGGGATAGAATCGATAGTAGTGGTGACAGGTAATGAGGGCACCGTAAGGGAGGTCATTAGTAAGCTAAATTCTCCTCAAGTCATAGGCGTAGCTTGTAGTATCAATAATGAATCCCTTGAAATCACCCTAACTACTGTACTCGGCAAGACATACATTCCATTAACATCAGTGACATTACTATGTTTGAACGATTCGCGCACAGCAGTAGCATCCACTCTTGCGGGCCCCTTCCTGAGGTTAATGTACGTTGTTTTCAGTAATGCCCTACGAACCATGGAATCTGGTAAAACACCATACATTCCCGTATACCTATCTCCTATTCAAGTCCGTGTAATTCCTGTGAAACCTGAGCATCGAGACTATGCCGAGAAAGTGCGCAGTGAGTTAGTTAGTAAGAATATCCGTGTCGATGTAGATTCTAGGAACATTGGTCTAGGTAAGAGAATACGTGACGCAGGCAGGGAATGGGTGCCCTACGTAGTCGTTGTCGGTGATAGGGAAGTCCTTTCAGGGACAGTTAATGTACGTATGCGTGCTGAGGGCATTCAAAAATCCATGAGTGTAGATGATTTAGTAAGCATAATTAAAGCGGCGTGCCCATAATATCTACGAGGTAAGTTTCCTGTTTCAGAGTGAATGATGAGCGTTGCCGGCCTGACTTAATGATGTTAATGTACCTCCACTGACCAACTCAAGTTAAGTGCTAGTCTAGTCTCTCGAGGATCTCATGAAAGGTATTCTTCTTACATTTCGGGCAAAAATGGTATATTCTATCCATGTCGCTTATGTTATAGCTGACTTTAAGGACCCAAACAAATCCACATTTTGTGCACCTAAGTTTCCATGACGTCATTGCTCACTCCATGCCTTTCATGACAGATAAGGATTAAAAGCTCTCTGAGAACACATTTTCACGAGACCACGCGGATGACCTCTGGTGGGCCCGTGGCTCAGCCAGGCAGAGCGGCGGACCCCTTTAGGGGGCCGGAGCTCCAGTCCAACACTACGGGTCTGTGGACCTGATAAGGGATGACATGAAGAACCCCTGGGAGAGACCCGTAGGTCGGGGGTTCAAATCCCCCCGGGCCCACCACACCCTGAGTGGGGCGGAAGGGCTCCTAATCCTTATCTGCCACATCCCTAGGTTTATCCCATGAATGAATGCCTAAGTCATGGAATAACTTATGTTAGAGTGATCGCACTTAGTCGCCAGCACTAGAAGGGCTGATGGTATTCAGCGCTTTGGCCCTACATCATAGCGCGAGGCTCAGTCTGGGGATCCTTCCCTTAACTCATCACTTCAATTGCTTATTTGGGTTCTGGATAAATATTTGGAGTTCATTCGATCATTCTGTTACTCGAAAGGGCTGGAGGTCCAGTATTCGGTCATTCTTCTTCTCTTAACCTCTCTCATCAGCCTATTAATGTGCTTATAAACCGTTGAGTGCTTACGTCCTTGAATTAGCATTTCGAGCGCTTCCCTAGCGACCTGTGCGCTTTCATAATCTCCTATTATGATGACCTTGTCTCTGCCAATGTTTATAATGGTGCCCGTCATTTGCTCTATATTCCTGCGGGCTTTTCCTTTCTCACCGATCAGCCTTCCTTTAATTCTCTTAAGGTGATTAGGTGATTCCCCAACAACTTCCTTTAAGTCTATGATCATTAACATCTGGTCTTCATCGAGTACTCTCCATGCTTTCTCGGGAGATACACCAGCTGCGACCGCCCTTATGAAGTCTCGAGCCTTGAGTAGCTTGTCAACCCGGGTTGCTGGTGTGGCTGGCTCTATAATCACTGTACCGTTCGTGCTGTCAACAGTGATCTTTGTGCTAGTCCTAGCTTCCAGTTCTCGTAATACCTTTCCGCTCTCACCGATTAGCGCACCTATCCTGTCAACCGGGATTCTCAGGTACAGCTTCGTTGCTCCGGGCGTTAAGTCTCCTCCTTGACTCATACCTTCACCTCTACACTAAAGTACTTTCCGTGGGTTAAGAAATCAGTGCTAAGTAACCCTTCAGGTTCTCCCCAGTCACAAACCTGAACATCTCTCTTACGTCTGGAGTATCGATGCCTACTTCATCACTAAAGAAACGCTTAATATTTCTTAAATCCCTGACCAGCAGTTCTAGAGCATGGGGATGGCCTATCTTCACGGCTTGACTTACGTCTATAATGTAATGCTTACCCTGCCAAAGCATTACATTATACTCACTAAGATCCCCGTGAACCAGACGCGCACCTCTGTATGCTTTACGTACGTCATCTAAAATAGCCCAGAAAAGTCTTTCATATTCTTTGCTGTCTAGGCTCACTTCCTTGAGGAGTGGCGCCCTTACTCCCCTTTCTCCTATGAATTGAAGCACTAGGATGTTGTCATGCTGTACTATAGGCTCCGGGACGGAAACACCCGCATTATATAGTAGTTTATAATTCTTGAATTCCTTCCGTGCCCATAGTATCATGAGTTTCCTGGTTGACTTAGGTACGTAGGAATCGAACCTTGGGTCGCCTATTATGTATTTTAGCATGCCTTTCTTGAACTCTGCTGTGGCTGTTAAGTATATCTTTACTGCTAAGTCATCACCCTTAGGCGAAACACCCCAGTAAACTCGGGCCTCCTTTCCAGCACTCACTACGCCCTTTAACTCGTAGAGCACACCTTTCCGAACTAGATCCAGCAATGATTTTACGGTAGCGGCGTCGAAAACTTCCTCTACAGTTTCAAATAGGTCTTTATCTACCTCTCGTCTCTCCTTGCCCGTTATTCTATAGTACTCATCTAGAAACCTGTCGATATCTTTCCGCGTTATTAGAACTCACCCTCATACTCGAGGAGCGCGGGGTCAAGGTACCCCTGCTCTAGAAGTTTCTTCTTTTCATCGCGGGTGTACCTGTACAATACATCACCACGGTCCTCACGGAATTCCCAAATACCTAGCAACACTATATCCTTCTTATTTATCCACATCCTACGCCGCAACTTGCCAGGTATCCTAGCCATTCTCTCCTTACCGTCCATACAGAATACCTTCACGTAATTGCCTCCAATAATGTCTGTAACTACACACAATACCTGCCCCTCTTCCGTTGGTAAGAGAAGTTCTTCGCTCTCCTCATGCCGGGCTCTTTTCTTCTTCCTCCTCCCCCCTTTGGCCACTTTCTCTATCCACCTATATGAGTAGGTACGCCTTACCCTTATAAATTAGTATTTTAACACGGGACCCGAGGTTGAGTATTCTCGGGGATTTAATAAAGTATATATTGCCAGAATCTGTGGCTTGAACGACAGCTTTCCCCCCTTCGTAGTTCAGTATCCTTCCGTCAAGGACAGCATAGTCCTTCTCGTTCAGGTACTTGAAACCACTTTTCCATATGTCATCATGCCTAAGCGTCACAACCTTACCATCACTTAGCCTCTTAATTATCACCCCTCCTTTCTTTAACTTCGTGACTTCAGCAGGTTCTCCCTCATATTCTATGATATCGCCTGAAACGAGTCCCGGTAATCTAGCTGAGATTGTTAGCTTACTTCTTCGTTTCCCACCTAGGTACCCTGTGTTCTCCCATGTCATAGTTATCTTCGCTGCATACTCCCTTTTTAGTATGTTCGCCACGTAACGAGTAATGGCTTGGTTACTCAGTTTAACATCCACACCATCCTTATGCTCCTTAATCTCGACAATACTTTCCCTGAATTCTCTAACCCTAGCCAGCCTATTGCCTATATCACGCATTACATCAAATCTTACAGGTGCTATGGTTCTTATCTGAAGCATAGCTTCATAACTTCCGCTACGGCTGTGTAGGCAAAGGGGACAGGGCTTCTTATGTAACTCGACATGAGTTGCGACATCTTGGGATAAGCTTACGTTTTTATAGTGAGCCGTTACGCGCAAGTAGACCATCCCCGATTCTACCCCTACGACTTTTGCCTTCACATCATCTAGCCCTGGATAGATGTTATGTCTTTTTACGATAGTTTTATTTATGAAGTACTCGATAACGTCCTCCACGTTTTTCCCTATGCGAACCCAGTCTCCATGGATGTAGAGTGCCCCACATATGGGGCATATCGTAACCCGTATTTTCGTCGGTAACTCAAGCATTCTCCTTTCTTTTATGAAGCATGCTGGGCATAAACCATCTATTATGGGGGTGTTGGGTCCCTCCTCCCGTCCGCAACGTACACAGAATCTTTTACCCATGGTTTTCAGCCCGGAGTGAAAGCTTAAGGTTATATCCTTACGAACTGGGCGTAAGGTACACCATTAACTCTTAGCACTGATTCTGGATGTATTAGGCCGGCACGTATGGCGCTTTCAACTATGTTTTTCCCGACAAGCATGCCTGTGTAAGCCTGCTTGATGTATTCTAAGGCTTCATCCACTTCGGCAAGGAACCCTTCGAAGAATTCTCTGTTCACTTCAAGCCTAATTTCTCCTTCACTATACGTTTTACCTAGTTCATTCTCGTCGCAAATAGCCACAACTATCTTGGGGTATCCTGCCTCACCGCTCACGTTATGGATCTTTACATACACCTTACCGCTATCTTCAGTATGTTGCTTCATAACTGTTCAGTCCTTGGTATAAGCTCTTATATTGGTTTTACGGGCGTTTCTGCGCCGCAGGCTAAGCACCTAATGATCCAGACTTTGCCCTTCTTTCTTAGCTCGGTCTGGTACGACCCGCAGGTCTGACACTTGACGTAAGTGTCTAGGAAGCGCTTGAATAATGAGTTGATCGTTTGAGTTGATACTCTTGAGTATATTACGAAGACTCCTGAATCATCTATTGATCCCCTCGCGGCGAGCTCCTTAAGGAGGTACCTAGCGCAGATCCTTGGCTCGCGGAGCAGGACGTCACACACTTCCTTGAAGTTCTTTACGTGTGTCTGCAGACCTACATGCACTATGTTTAGTGAAGGTATGTCTAGCTTCGGAGGCTCTCTTCGCTCAGGTAACCTCTCGTATAGGCGGCCCAGCAACCGTTGGTAGTCTAGCACGTCATCCTCCATTTAATGCACCACTAAGGCTTGTTGCTCTGAAGTTTTTAAGCTGATTTATCGGGCTATACCGATGGACAAGGCTAATGAGGGTATATATTGAGACCTACGGATGTGCTCTGAATAAGGCTGACACATCCTTAATGAAGGCGCTCCTGCAGAAATGCGGGTGTGAGGTGGTCAGCAGTATTGAGGACGCGGACGTCATAATAGTTAACACTTGCACGGTGCGCTTAGATACCGAGCAACGCATACTTAAGAGGCTGAGGAAACTTAAGGAGATTATGAGGAAAATAAACGCTAAGCTAGTTATCGCTGGTTGTATGGTTTCCGCTCAGCCCTACACACTCCATAAACTCGTTCCCGAAGCCTCACTCATATCACCTCAAAACATACACCGTATATGTGAGGTCGTGTGGTCAAAGGAGACTAAGTTCCTCATTAAAGGGGAACGCGACGTCAGCAAATTACCGCTCCACGTCGAGGGTAGTGTAGCCATCATACCTATTGCTGAGGGGTGTCTAGGTAATTGCGCATACTGCATAACTAAGATAGCGAGGCGTAGGCTGAGGTCCTACCCTCCTCGACTAATAATTGACGCTGTCAGCAGAGCTGTCGAGGAAGGTGCTGTCGAGATCGACCTAACGGCGCAGGACACCGCGTCTTACGGCCTAGACCTTGGGCCGAGAGGCCCGAGGTTGCCTAACCTAATTGAAGAAATACTAAGGAGGATTCCTGGTAATTACTTCATCCGTATAGGTATGGCGAACCCTGATACTTTGGAACCCATACTGGACGATATGATAGAGATTCTTAAGGGGCCCAGAGTCTTTAAGTACGTCCACATACCGCTACAGTCCGCAAGTGACCACGTGCTCAAGATAATGCGCAGGAAATACACATTTGAGGAGTTTAAGCATATTGTCCAGCGCTTACGTTCAAGAATACCTGAGATAACCATAGCAACTGACATAATAGTAGGCCACCCAGGGGAAAGCGAAGAGGACTTTCAAACTACGCTAGAGGCCCTCAAGGAACTACTGTTTGATAAAGTACACCTAGCCCAATACACGCCTAGACCCCGGACAGAGGCGGCAGCAATGCCGCAAGTGCCCGATCCCGTTAAAAAGCGTCGTAGCACGATCCTTGCTAAGCTAATTGAGGATACCGGTCTAACAGTAAACAAGCAATACATTGGTTCTCATGCAAGGGCCGTGTTAACGCACATCAGTTTTCGAGGAACGGTGGTGGGGAGGTTATTCAACTATAAGCCAGTGATACTCACTAATGCAACCCCCGACATGCTGGGATCTCAAGCCCATGTTCTAATCCGTGAAGTAACATTCTACGACCTGCGTGGTTCGCTACTTGACGTATACATTACCAAAAAGTATTCGTAAAACATTAATAATGCTTAATGAGTAAGCAAGTATCCTTCTAAACCCCGCGAAAAACTTGGGATAAGCTTATATGGCACCATATTCTAGAGCAATTGATGCGAGTGTGCGTGGGACCATGGCGGAAATCGGTATTGAAAACGACATCGTGGTAGGTAAGCACCTCTACGCCAACATGTACGGCATAGACAGAAATATACTTACTGACGAAGCTAAACTCCGTGAAACAGTCCTCGAGGCCGTTAAGGCCGCAGGAGCCACCCTAATAGAGCTTAAGTCATGGGTAGTAGGCGGGAAGAAGGGAGGAGTGTCAGTAATAGCGCTAGTCGACGAATCACACATAGCAGTCCATACTTGGGTAGAGTACGCATATGCAACCGTAGACATCTACACCTGCGGCGCTCACACAGACCCATGGGCAGCCTTCGACGTGATACTGAAGGCGTTAAGACCTAAGAAATATAAGGTAGGGTACGCCGACAGGTCTTCCACAACACTTGATTAACGATGCTGTTTCATCAATTTAATAAACCCCTCATAATAAATTACCACTGGGCCGCGGTAGCTCAGCTCGGTAGAGCGCCGCCCTGGTAAGGCGGAGGCCCCGGGTTCAAATCCCGGCCGCGGCTCCAAACCCCATGTCCACAACCCTTCCTTCCCTCTTCTAACCCTAGGATTAGGTCCGTATCCAGCCGCTACGGTGCTAACATCGCACCATTACGATATTTAACGCTAATTACTCAGAAAATACACTTATTTATAGAGAATAACGCCTTAAACGACAGGAAAAAGATAGATGCATTTGTTGAGGTCAAGAAAGGAGGCCCTGGATTCAATTAATGACAATGGTTTAGTATTAGTAGAGATAGTACGACAGTCTATCAAATTCATTCAGCACAATAGAATAATACGGTAAGTTAAAGTGCTCAAGTTGAGAGTGCACCGCAACTTATTTTTCTGTTTCCTACTTCTGTCTGTTTGAACTTAACGCTCATTGATGGTGTATCTCTCAAGTGTGCTTTATTTTTAATATTTTACTTTGCTCTCGTGTTGTCCGTTGATGAACGCAAGAACATAGATCATGAAAAATGAACGTAGCACATACGTTTATTTCCTATATTGAGAATATTTTCGGCGGTATTGCTTGACTAATTATGCAAAACATTGATTTGCTACGACATTTTGTCTGTTTTACTCTCCGTAATGCCTGTCAATATAATGTTAATTGACGTTAAACTTTTGATTAATAGACGAATAAGCCGTTACTTATAGATTAAAATGTTAGTTTCCCTTTTCTTTAAGAGTTTAGGGCTGTTTACGGTGTTAGTAGTGCATGAAATATTAGGGTGGGTGACATCAGCGCCACGTACTGGGTCATTTAGAGTTAGGATCGGTGGCAAGGAGGTTAGGGTTAAGGTTAAGGATCCTCAAGCCATTAAGATTCTCCAAGAAAGCGTCAGCGACGGTATTGAAGTACTTGTAAGGCTTAAGGTATCAAACCTTGACGGTGGTAGCATCGTTGCGGAGGATGTTAGGGTTGTGCATAAAGGAATGATCAGCCCTCCTTACGAGGATGTTGATCCATCGGTGCCCGCTACCTTCGCTAGGAGGAGTTACTTAGCTATAAGGCTTCCCAGATACCAGAAGATACTGAAGGTGCAACACATTATACTGAAGTCTGCACGCCGTTTTCTAGAGGAGGAAGGCTTTATCGAATTGCTCCCGCCAGTGATCAGTACTGCGAGTGACCCCGGTTTGAGAGGCGCTCGGAAGCTTAAGACCGTGCTTTACGGTCGGGAGTATGAGTTGATGTCCAGCATCATAATGTTTAAGCAGGTGGCGGCGTCAGCCTTAGGGAAAGTATACTTCATCGCTAGGAACGTTAGGGAGGAACCGCCTGAAAACGCCGCAACATGGCGGCACCTAGTAGAGTTTACTCAGCTTGACGTGGAGCAGGTCGGGGCAAGTATGGAGGACATGATGAGGTTAGGTGAGAAGTTAATCAGCAGGATCTGCGTAGATGTGCTAAGTGAGGCAGGAAACATAGTAAGGGAGTTCAACCCCAGCCTCGAGTGCCCCACCCCACCTTTCAAGAGAATAACATTTAAGGAGGCCGCACAGCTAGCAAGGAGCCTCGGCGAACCCACCCCAGATTACGGTGAACTCACACAGAAGGGAGAGGAGGCCCTCAGCAAACACTTCAGCGAGCCATTCTGGATAGTTAATTTTCCTTCAGCATCCCGTGGATTCTATTACTTAAGGGATCCGCAGAATCCCAAGTATAACCGCGACTTTAACCTAATACTTCCGGGAGGCTTTGGCGAAGCAATCGATGGCGGTGAACGAGAATATAGATACGAAGAGATCTTAACTAGGCTCAATGAGCTTAGCGAGAACCTAAGCAAGTACTCATGGTTCCTCGACGCACTGAAAGCCGGGATAGCACCATCAGCCGGCTTCGGACTGGGAATAGAGAGACTAACAAGATACCTACTGAACTTAAGGTACATCTGGGAGGCGACAGCATTCCCCAAACCACCAGGCGTAACTGATACGCCATAACCACTCTACCAAGGCGTCCCAACGACCCGCACACCGCAATAAAAACTCATTAATAAAATTCCCCAATACATCAAAGGACTGAGTAAGTATGGATGAATTAAACATTAAGATCATTAAGGCGCTGCAGGAGAACGCACGCCTTAAAGCATCAGAGCTAGCAAGGATTCTTAAAAGACCACGCTCCACAATACTGCAAAGAATGGAGAAGCTTGAGGATGAAGGTGTAATCCTAGGGTATAGCGCCGTAGTGAATCCCTGGAAACTTGGCTACAACTACCTCGCATACATAATGCTGAGGATAAGAAGAGGTATTTACGCTAGGCTAGATCAAGTGCAGATAGCCAAGAAAATACTTGAGGATACATCCGCTAGAAGTGACCTACCCTATGTTGAGGAAGCAAGCATAGTTACCGGTACATACGATATAATGCTGAAGGTCTGGATTCGCGATTGGGCTGAACTATCCAAGTTCCTCCTAAATTACCTGTCAAAGATAGAGGAGATAGCATCCACAGAAACTTTCATGGTGCTACAGAAACTCCCAGAAAAACCAAAACCCATACCACCTAGGGGAGATATCATTGAGCGGAGAAGATAAACAAGAAAAGTACGTAACGTGCGTAAAGAACATAGAATTCCACGCCGCTCACGCAACGCCAGTCAACGGCGCACCATTACTACACGGACATACATTCATAGTACATGCATGCGTTGAAGGGGAATTAACGAAAGGAGGCTGGGTAGTAGACTTCACTCTCCTCTCTAATATTGTAAAGGATGTCATTAATCAGGAATATAACTTCAGGTTACTCCTTAATAGAGAAGATGCGTCAAAAGTTAAGATAATCGCGCCTTTTAACGTCAGGATAACGTATGTTAACGGACCCCCAACCGCTGAACTACTAGCTAAGGACATATGCCAGAAACTAAGCAAGCGCATGCTCGAGGAAAGCATACCGCACAGTAGTATTAAGGCATACAGAGTAACGGTATGTGAAGGCAACGACCTCTGCGCTGAATACATGACTCACTTCACAAGAGAATAGGCAACCCTACTTAACACCACAGTTAGGCCTAGCATGCACGCAACTAAGCACTCAGCGACCCACAGGAAAGGGTCGAGTGACGTTAACGCGTAACCCAGGCTAAATAGTGCTGTTGAGAAGCTAAGCACTATGCTAAATTTTGTGAATGCGCCCCAAACGCTATAGCTCCCAGTAATCTTCAGTAATGTTTTGAGTACCCTACTGTTCTTTATCTTTCGGTACTCCATAAACCTACTAACTTCCTGCAGGCCAGCCTCAGTTAACCTATAGTAAACATCCATCTTACTGTTTCCACGTGACTTCAGCACCTTCTTTAGAAACCCTAACCTCCCATGCTTACTCGTAGCGACGTCCAGGTAACCCGATAAGGTTGCTGGCGTAACACCAAGTTTCCTTGCGAGCTCGTTTAATGACATTTCTTTATGCTCTGTTAAGCCTAGGATCAGTAATGTATCATAAATATACTTATATGTCAAAAGATTCTTCGAGACATCAAAATGTGTGCGCGCCGTATAACTAACACCCATAGCACTGTTCGACAATACTGTATTTCCCCTACGCTGACCGCCACTCAATAGCTTAAGCACTTTACGGACGAACCTCTCTCCCTCCTCGGTAAGCACGTAAGTTCCGTCAGCACGACGTAGCACTAGGCCCTTAGAAATTAACTTAGTGAGCGCATCATACACAGACTTCGTTCTTATACCTAAAGCCAATGCTGCCTCCTTAGCACGTATGCCCTTAGACTTACTGCCCATGTATAGTATCAGCTCTAATTGAATCGTTGACTTAGCAAAATCCAGTACTGAATCAAGTTCCCTTAGCAGTTCAATTCCACTTGCAAGTAATACACCATTATTTTGTGTTAACGCGCACATCATCCCTCCCTACGTATTACGATAAAAGAGCAACTAATAGTCGAAATACTCATCGAGCCACTAGTTCGTTGGAAGAAAAGTTTTT
>Ga0256842_1001194_pt1 | contig 21367 bp, 11 predicted proteins | sample 4559240metaG_FD_185973 | JGI IMG/M metagenome (GOLD analysis project Ga0256842, IMG submission 185973) | Hydrothermal vent microbial communities from Guaymas Basin, Mexico - 4559-240 | ecosystem: Environmental > Aquatic > Marine > Hydrothermal vents | place: Mexico: Guaymas Basin | collected... | reverse complement strand
GAGTTGAAATAGTTACATCTGAAAGTTTAAATCCACTAGATGTAACATCTTTTACCTTTAACACAACAGGAACCGATGATGTTGTAAATGATATTTCTAATGCTACATTATGGAGCACAGGAACAAGTTCAACATTTGCAACAACAACACAAGTAGGTTCTGTAGTTTCTAATCCAAACGGAACTTTTACAATTAACGGAACCGTAACCTTATCATCTGGAATAAATTATTTTTGGTTAACTTACGATGTTCAATCAGGTGCAACGCTTGGCAATGTAATAGATGCACAATGCACATCAGTTACTGTTGATGGAACATCTCATACTCCGTCAACTACAGCACCGGCTGGAAGCCGATTGATTGATTATTGTATAAATACAAATACAACAAATACATCTTATTATATAGATGATTTTTCAACAACGGGAGGAACGGCAAATATTACAAATAATTCATCAGGATTTGCAACAAATGGTTATGGGGATTACACATCGATGACAGTAACTCAAGAACAAGGAGGGCCTGTTAATTTCTCCATAACAGAATCAGGAGGTTCTATGAAGTTTGGAATTTGGATTGATTGGAATCAAGATGGAGATTTTGATGACTCAGGAGAGAATGTTTATATTAATAATGGCTACAATACATCTGTTTCCGGAAGTTTTTCGGTTCCAACAAGTGCACAAACCGGTGATACCAGAATGAGAGTGGTTGGAAAAGAATTAGGTACAGATGATGTTGATGCTTGTACAGGAACAGGATATACCGAATGTGAAGATTATACATTTCACGTAAATGTAGGTACACCAATGTCATTTTCTTCTTGTACAACAACACAAAATAACACAAGCGATTTTTATAAAGGTTTAAATAAAGTTGAAATTATTGGAGTTGAAATTACAACAACGGGATATTTAACACCTATTGATGCAACATCGTTCACCTTTAATACAAATGGTTCTACAAATTCTGGAACAGATATCACAAATGCAAAATTATGGTCAACAGAAACAAGCTCAACATTTGCAACAACAACACAGGTAGGAAATGTAGTATCGAGTCCTAATGGAACATTTACTATTTCTTCAGGATCAAATTTACCTTATACTTTAGAAAATGGGACTAATTATTTCTGGATAACTTATGATGTGCCAACATCTGCAACAACAAACAATTATGTTGACGCAGAATGTAATAGTGTAACTGCTGGAGGAACATCTTATACACCAACTACTACAGCACCATCGGGTGGAAGAAAAATTATAGAACCACCAACTTTTGATGGAACATTTGAAACAGCAACAACATTTTCTGGTAACGGAATGGACGAGGTAAATGATAGTCAGAATTACTGGATGGTAGGAACTGCAACGGATAATGGAGGTGCCAGAAGTGCATATGTAACTAATGATGGTTCTTCAAATGCTTACGATAACGGAACATCATCTGTATCTCACTTTTATTTTGATTATTTATTTCCATCAGGAGAAACTGTAATAACATTATCTTTTGATTGGAAAATGGATGCTGAAAGCAGTTATGATAATTTAAAAGTTTTTATAGAACCTACTTCTGAAACACCGGTTGCGGGAACAGCAAATAATTCGTCATATCGAGTTGGGGCTTCTTATTACAGCGAAAATACAAGTTGGCAAACAGAAAGTATAACAATAGATGGTTCTAATGCTGGAACTTTAAAACGAGTTGTTTTTCAATGGGAAAATGATGGTAGTTTAGGAGATAATCCTCCAGCAGCAGTTGATAATATTATTATTGATACTCATGTTCCTGCGGCACCAAATTGTGCAGATAATTTATCTCCAGCAGATGGAACAACAGATGTTTGTAATGCTACTGTAAATTTAACATGGAGCCCTCCATCAGTAGGAGACGCTCCTGAGAGTTATATTTTATATTTCGGAACAGATAATCCACCAACAAATATCGAAAACGGAACAGATTTAGGAAATGTAACCTCGTATGATCCCGGTACTCTTAATCAAAACACTACATATTATTGGCAATTAACACCATATAATTCAGGAGGAAGCGCAAGTGGATGTACTGTGTATTCGTTTACTACGGGAAATGGTCAGGCAAATGATCTGCCTTGCAATGCGGAAGCCATAACATTAGGCTCTACAGCCTCTGGTAATAACGATTGCACATCGGATGACAGCGAACCAGGAGCCCCTTCTTGTTGGACAAGTGGTAATGTAAATACTGTTTGGTATTCTTTTATTGCACCCGCAAGTGGAGCTGTAGATATTGCAACAGGCTTAGGAACTCTTAATAGTACACAAGTGGCAATATATTCAGGCACTTGTTCTTCTTTAACCTTAGTAGAGTGTAATTCAGCAGACCCAGATTGTGGTTCAACCTACGATAATACAAATTTTACTCTTACAGGATTAACTTCAGGCGACACTTATTTTATTGCTGTTGACGGCGAGGATGATGATATAGGAACGTTTAATATTACAATATCAGATAATTCTGTTGGATTACCAATAGTATTTGGACAAGATTGTGGAATAGATAACGCAATTCCTGTGTGCAATAGTCAATTTACAGTTGGAAATCCTGGTTTCCAGGCGGTTGGCAATTATTGTGACTTTGATGGAAGTCAAGATTGTACAGGAGGAGAGCGAGGATCTGTTTGGTATCATATTGAAATAGGCTCTAATGGGACTCTAGAGTTTACATTAGTTCCTAATGATTACGATGCATCAGGAAGTACAGGTAACGAAACAGATTATGATTTCTTACTGTATAGAGTTGCGAGTGGAAGTTCCGACAGCTCGGTTGTTGACTGCTCTTGCATTAATGACAATACTTGCGGTCCAATACGTTGCGATTATAATTATTTGGGAATAACAGGAATGCATGGTACCGCAGATGATGATGCACCGGCCCCTTATAACCCAGACTATAATGGTGCTTTTGTATCGGCATTAGATGTACTTGCTGGTGATGAATTTTTCTTAGTAATTTCAAACTATTCAAATAGTACTTCTGGTTTTGATTTAGATTTAGGAACTACTCCAATAACCGTTCCAGGTGGAGTTCCTACGGAACTAACATGGACTGGTGGTGCTAATAGTACAGACTGGTACGATCCTTTAAACTGGGGAGATTGCGCTTATTACCCCAATGAAAATATTGATGCTAATATTATAGCTTCCTCTGCGTATCAGCCAATAATTGATGCTGTAGACCCAAATAACGGAGACAATGCTCGTTCAAGAACTTTAACCATAAGCTCAGGAGCGAATCTTACTATTAATTCTGGACAAACACTTGAGGTATATGGAGATTATGATAATACAGGTATTTTAAATGCAAATACAAATTCTACAATTCTGATTACAGGAGGAGCAAATCAAAATTTAGATGGAAGTTTACAAGGTTCGTCGGCTTTCGATAATTTAACTATTTATAAATCCTCAGGAAGTGTTAAAACACTGCAAGACATTGAAATAACAGGTGATTTCACGACAACTAATTCAACGAGTATCTTCGATTTAGATGATAAAATGTTTACACTTGGTGGAAATTTTAATAATAGCGCAGGGTCAACAAGTTTTACAGGAAGTTCCAATAGCAGTGTCATATTTAATGGTTCAACCGTTCAGACATATATTACTGGGGGATCTTTAAGCCTACACGATGTGACAATAAATAATACAGGTAATGGACTTTCTTTACAAGATAACTTAATTATTAATTCGACAGGCTCTTTAACGTTGCTTAATGGCTTAATAACAACTAATTTGGAACTTGTTATAATGAACAACATTTCTCCTGGAACAATAGCGTCAGGAAATACAGATAGTTATATTTTTGGAACATTAAGAAGATATATAACGAGTAATAGTGGTATTTATAATTTGCCAGTTGGTGATGCTGATCAATATGCACTAGCTCAATTAGGTAATCATAATTTGGCTGGGGTTTCTTATTTAGAAGCTAAGTTTTACGATACATTTACGAGCTCTGGTTCTTTAGATCCAACAAGAGCAATTGATTTTGGTACACCGTATACAGGGCTTTCTAACGGAGGAATGTGGGAAATTGAACCAGATATTCAACCCTCTTCTGGTACATACGATATTTTCTTAACATTTGATGACGGTATGGGTTTTGATGGTATGGGTATTCCGATAGGGAATGCTTTCCCTGACATTTCGGATAATCAGTTTGGAGTATTGAAAAGAAACTCAACATCGGATTTGGCTTCCGATTGGTACGGAGAATCTATTGGAACCATAAATGCTAATGGAGGAGTAGGTAGAATGTTATCCGATGGATATGCTTCTCGATACGGTATTAGCTCATTTTCAGACTTTGCTTTAGGAAAAGTAGATTACCCTCTTCCTATAGAGTTATTAAGCTTTTCTGCTAAATGTGAGAACGGAAATGCTTTGTTAAAATGGAATGTCGCCTCTGAGATTAATAGTAATTATTACAATATAGAGAAAAGTGTTGATGCTAAGCAATACGATGAAATCGTTAATATATTGGTACGGAATGGACTATCTTTTCCAAAAATGTATGAGTTTATTGATGAAAATTATACACAACCGGCTTATTACAGACTCAATGAGTTTGATTATGATGGGCAGAAATCAAGCTTTAAAGCTATATATTTGGACTGTACCAATGTATTAGATTATTCAATAAAATCTAGAGCAATATCTTATAATAATATGCTAATAGATTTTAATATTCCAAAAGGAGATTATCAATTATCGATATATGATAATACAGGTAAAGTTGTGTATAATCAGAATATTTATATACCAACGGAATTAGAACAATTAAACATTAGAAATTCATTGTTTACCGAAGGTATTTATTTAATTTTAGTACAAAACCAATATCATAAATATACTTCAAAAATAATCATGAATTAACTAATATGTAAGTATATAAGCTTATAGATATTTAACGCCATCTTTTTTAGATGGCGTTTTTTTGTCAATAAAAATATTCCGTTCGTCAAAGTATATTGATATATTGAAACTTTTCGTAAAGTAAGAAATCCCTTTTATCAAACACTGGCTTTGAAATTTGCATTTTGCACTAGTCAGACACTATCTTAGTAATCTCTTTAACCATAAATTGTATCACTATGAAGGCGTCAAATTTTTTTATTCTAGTATTTGTTTTTTCATTTTTGTTTAGTTTCTCGCAAGAATTACAAAAAAATGAAACGCTCGTTAAACGATTGGAAGGCGTTTCTTTTTCATATTCAAAATTGAACGATGGTTCCGATTATGTTTTCACAATTAATAATACATCGGGGAATGCTGTAAAATTAGTTTGGGATGTTAAAATATTTTATACCGAATTAAATAGCGAAGAAATACATAAATTACAAGTTGTATCTCCTGGAGATGTAGCAAAAGTGAATGCTACAGAGGGCTTAGTATTACAAGAAAAGAATCAAAATCAATATAGTAGTAAAAAGAGAATAAAACGAATGGAGGTTCACAATGTAGAGTTTACTGGTCTTTAGTAAATATTTCACCTCCAAAATAAATTAAGTTTTTTTCTATTAACTACAAATACACTACCGATATGAGACTTTTTACAATTATAGTATTTATCTTATCATTTTTCTTACTTCACCCATTAAGTGTTAATGCTCAAACTACAGTAAGTTATTATTTTGAAAATTACAGTAGCTCAAATTATGATCATAATCCTACTTATGCAGTTGATGGATCAATCTCAACTTATGCCGATGATAATAATAATGGACATGCTATTGTATTAGATGCTAATACTTGTTTAGGAGTCGATTTAGGAATAATAACGAGTGTAAAACTTAAAGTTTATTTTAAAAATAATTATACAAGTTCAAATACAAATAGAACTGTTGTACCTCGTCTAATACCAAAGTTTAATGGCACAACTACTGGCGGAAATTATAATGAATCTCCAGGAGACTATTCAACAGCTGCTTGGAGTTCTTATTTTGATATTACTTCAGATGCTAGTGCTCCAGCAACTTGGACTTGGTCCGATGTGCAGAATTTGGATTGTATAGTACAAACATATCGACCAAGTTCGGGACAGCAAAAACTATATAAGGTTGAAATTCAAGTTACTTATAATTGTTCAGCATTTCCTCCTCCTGTTGTTAACGATACTACAATTTGTCCGGGTGATGTTAGCCTAAAAGCGTATGGTAGCTCCAATTGTGCAGAGTATAGTTGGTACGATGCTTCTAGTGGAGGAAACTTTCTACATACAGGGGTGTTGTACGATGTAAACATAACTGCAACAACATCTTATTATGTTGAAGCTTCAGCCCCAGGAAGTTTTAGTGTAACGCCAGAAACAACAAATTCGTACGTAGTTGACCACAACGCTGCAACAGGTGATGATCGTTCAGGAATTGCAATTACTCCTAATTACTTATATGTGATTGGAGACAATAATACAGCAAGAATGGATTTGCCATTGACTCTTCTTACAGCAACTAGTTTTCCCAAGCACGATGGGTTGTTTAGTGACCTGGCTACAGGAAACTTATGGACGCTTTACGATGGAAGTGCAGAGCCTGTTGGAACTTCTTTATCTGGGTATAACGTAACTTCATTAAAGCAATTTGATGATGGATTAAGTTATAATGGAACAACACTTACTTTATCATCTTCTTTTATTGTTGGTGATGAGGGAGGTATATATGCGGGTAAAGGTTTTGTTATTATCCAAGACGGAGATACCGATAACTTTTATAAAATTGATTTAACAACAGGAATTGTTACAAGTCTAGGAATAGTTGCTACTCCTAATAGACGATTTGGCGAAAATTGGGCAACTTGGGGAGTGGCAGAATACGACGGTTGCAATTATTATGTTTTATATACCGATGGTACAAATGATGATATCGTTCGTTTAGATTTAACAAGCGGAGCAACAACTGTGGCCGCAAATCTTACAAATATTAGCGATATGGCTTCTATTACCGTATCTCCATGGGAAAATCGATGGTATTTTCATCACGAATATTCTGGAGAGTTTGGCGGAACTAACGAAACCTGCGGCTATGCAGATGCAACAATTATATCTTCTGCAGGAGGAACTTGTTCAAGTAGCCGTGACGAAATTGTTGTAAACGTTACAGCAGCTCCTGCTGCGCCAAGTATTTCAGCTTTTCCAGCAACAATAATTGCTGGGGATATATCAACTTTAACAGCAGGTTATTCAGGAGGTACACTAAATTGGTACGATGATGATTGTGGAGGTAATATTTTTGCAACAGGAGAGCCCGTAAATGTAAATCCAACATTAACACATACCTATTATGCTGCAGTAGATAATGGATCTTGTATATCGGAATGCGATACAGTAACTGTAATTGTTGCTCAGCCATGTCATATTGAGGCTCTTGCTAATGGAGACTCCGATACATTAAATATTTGTTCTGGAGATACTGTTGATATTATTGGAGCAGGAGGTTGTTCTTATTTAATGGATAATGCTTTTGACGATGGAACTATGGGAGTAGGATGGGAGTCGAATGCTTCACCAGATTTTTCTAATCCTTGTCCAGCGCCAGTTGATGGTAGTACTTATTTATGGATTGGTGATGCAGCAACTTTCCCTCGAGATTTAATTACTCAACCTTATGCTGTGTCAGAAGACTGTCAAGTTTGTTTCGATTTTATTATGGCTACACAAGGTAACTCGACACCTTGCGAAGGTCCAGACGAAATGGACGAAGGCGTATCTTTACAGTGGTCTGTTGATGATGGAGCAACATGGAGCGATATTACTTATTTTTGTCCTGATGGAAATGAATATGCCACAAATTCGTGGGTAGGAAGTAGTGCCTCTGGAGGAGGAACAGGAACTCCATTCAATGTTTGGGGTAATTACTGTTACAATGTACCAACAAGTGCAGCATCAGAAACAACAAAATTTAGATTTCATCAAGAGCAAGTAACATCAAATGTTTATGATCATTGGGGAATCGATAATGTAGAAATTACTTGCCCAATGGAAGGGCAAACTGTACAATGGAATTATGGACCAACAGTTCTAGATCCTGTGGCTGATGAAACACCAGGCGCAAGTACAACTTATACCGTTATTTTGGACGATGGTTTAGGATTTGGTAATGCCGATACAGCAAGTGTATATGTGCATATTATCGGAACGCCTTCTGTTACAGATGATCATGCTTGTCAGCCAGGAGATCCTGTTACTTTATTAGCTAGTGGTTTAGGAACTTTGGAATGGTACGATGATGCTACAGCAGGAAGTCTTGTAAACACAGGAACAAGCTATAATATTGCTAGTCTGTCTGCTCCAGATTCATTTTATGTAGCGGAAGTCCTTCCTTCTTTTGCAACTGTTAATTATACTTTCGATTCGGATATGGAAGGTTGGACTGCTAGTCATGCTTGTGCAGGAAGTGATGATTGGTCTTATAATTCAGACGGAGGAACAGGAGTTTTGTTTGCAGCAGACCCTTCACATACTTCTGCTCAATTAGTACAATCACCTAGTATCGATGTTTCGGCTTGGGCAGGAAGTCTAACATTATCTTATACTCATAAATATACTACCGAAAATGGATATGATGAAGGAATTGTAGGTTACAGATTAGATGGAGGAGCTTGGCAATATTTTACTCCGACAGGCGGCTCATATAACGATGTTAATAATATTGACTATAATCCTTTTAATGGCTGTTCTACAAATAGTTTAGAATCCTATCATGGCACACAATCTAGCTATGTTACGCATTCTGGTTCTATAGATGTAAGTACCGCAAGTACATTAGAAGTTGCATTTGTATTTACCTCCGATGGTTCAGTAGGTAGTACAGGTTGGTATGTCGATGAAGTTACTATTGCAGGAGGAGGAACAGGTTCTTGTCCAACTTCTAGAGCAGTTGTTTATGCCGATATAAGTAATATTAATGCAGATAATTCTGTGGTAGATGCATCTTGTTATGGAAATAATGATGGACAAGCAACAGCGGTAGCAGTGGACGATTTAGGAATGCCAATATCAGGAATCTATTCTTTTACTTGGGATAATTCAGAAACAACATCTACAATTACAGGTCAGTCTGCCGGAAGTTATGATGTAACAATATCCGACGCTTATGGATGCGAAGCTCAAACAACAGCTATTGTAGGAAGCCCAGCAGAACCAACAGCAATGGCAACAGCTTCGGGAACTTCTGGAGATTGTAATATTGTTAGTCCAGACGAATGGGTACATATTGTGAGTAGTACCAATGATGACGAAATAATAGCTTCTGTTTTTGATGCTGCAGGAGGAAACGATTTATATGATACAGAAGCGGAAGCCACCATTTACGGAGCCGTGCAATATTACAACTCACAAGCTTATTTACAGCGAGTAGTAAGAGTAACCCCTTCTATTCAAGGTCCTGCAATAGTGAGGATATATTTTACTGATGCAGAATTTACAGCTCTACAAGCAGCAGATCCTGGTATTACATCTATTTACGATTTGGGCGTAACAAAATGCGAAGAAGGTGGCGGTCAGTGGGATGATTGTTCATTAATGTCGGGAGTTAATTTTGCTGTAAGCCCAATTGGAACAGGCTATTATGCAGAAGTTACAGTTGCTAATTTTTCTAAATTTTATATTCATAAAGAAACTGGTTGGCCATTACCAGTTGAGTTAACTGATTTTACAGCTCATTGTTCCGATAATGGAGTTCAAATAGAATGGTCTACATCAACAGAAAAAAATAATGATTACTTTATTATTGAAAAATCTGATGATATGAAAAATTTTGAATATGTAGCAGAAATTTCTGGACATGGGAACTCGAATGTTGTAAATAATTATTCTTACGAAGATTTCACTTATAAAGGAGGAAAAGTATATTATAGATTATTACAAGTAGATTATGATGGCAAATCGGAATATCATCCAGCAGTAGTTGTAAACTGTAATAATACTGAGAATGGTTCGATTTCAGCTTATCAAATCTCAACACATTCTATTAGTGTAGAAGCAAGAGTTAATCGAGGAGATTACACCTTGTCGATAGTTGATAATACAGGAAAGTTAATTGTTAATGAAAGAATTAATGTTACTGAAGAAAATCAAAAATTTATTTTCCGTAATTATGCTTTGATTCCAGGTTTGTATTATGTTAGCTTGAGAAATAACATCAATAAATACGATAAAAAAGTGAACATAGAATAGTTCGAATTAAAAAGAATTTGTAGAGTTACTCGTTAGAGTAAAATAGTTAGAAAGCCGTCAAGTAGTGTTGATGGCTTTTGCTTTTCATATATTCAATAAGTAAAAAACGTTATAGGTAGATCCCAGATTCTATATTAATTTGTTGAGATAATTGAGAATTAATTTTCTTTCTTTGAAATCCACCAATTATATATAAATAAGCTAGAGGCAGAGGTCAATCCAATAGCTAGAATAACTATCCATATATTCGAAGGATGAAACTGTTGCCATAGGGTATTGGTAAGTTCAGTTTCGGAAATATTTGCTTGTTGAGCAATAGATTTAAAAAGTTGATTGTGACTAAGATTTTTGTCAATAATATAATGATTTTCTAAGGCAAATTCTTTTGCAAATTCAAATTTATCCGATAAAATTTGGTAGACGGGGCCCGAAATAATTCCGGCACCAACATTACCAACAAAAAGCGGTAAAAATGAGTAACCCATATAGAGCGCTTTTTTATCTTCGGAAGCTATCTTGCCAATATATTCGGTAATTTTTGGCGAGGCTGACATTTCTCCAATCGAAAAAATAAACATGGCAACTAATATGTATAGAACATTCTGTGAGAATAAGGTTAACGCCATTCCAATAGAGGCGATTATAATTCCTGTAATCATAGCATTAAGAGGTTTCTTTTTCATTACTAAAGCAGAAATCCCAATCTGAAAGATAATGATAAATAAAGCATCAAAATTGGTGATGAATTCAGATTCCATTTGCCCTGCATGTCCGTATTGTTCTGAAATAAATGGGATATTAATATTGAAGAAATGATATAAACTTCCTGAATCGACCCACTGTGTAATAAATACTGGAAGGGTAAAAAATAGTTGGTTGTACATGATCCAGAATCCTGAAATAATGAGCAAAAAGACAACGAATTTCAGGTCTTTTAATACTAAAATGATATTTTTAAAAATAATCAGAATGGTATCTTTAAGGCTTTCATCCGATTTTTTTCGACCCGGTTCTTTATAAAATAAAAGGAGAATAAAGTTTAAAGTGATGATTCCTGCCGAAATGTAGAAGACCGATGAACGATAAATAAGGGTGAGTAGAGGTCCAATAAATGCACCAAGGTTGACCATCATATAGAAAATTCCGAATCCAATTGACGAATTTTTTTCGTTGGTCGTTTTAGCAATGGTGGCCGAAATAATTGGTTTAAAAAGAGCTGCCCCTATTGCCAAATAGATATACATAATAAAAACGCCTGTAAAAGAGTGGAATAGAGGCAATAAGAGAAATGCTGTAGTGTAAATAACAAAGGCAATCGAAAGCATTCGTTTGTATCCATATTTATCGGCAATAGATCCTGTTATTACGGGTAGGAAATATAAAATCCCTGTTCCTATTCCCATTATCATTCCTTTCTGAGTTTGGGTGAATTCCAAACCTCCTAAATCGCTAGATTGTGTTAAATAATTAGCAAAGAGCATAAAGAATCCATACCAAGCCCAACGTTCAAATAGTTCAATTGTATTGGCAACCCAAAAAGTTTTGGGAAATGTTTTGAAGATATTCATAGAAGGGGGAGATTTGTAATGATTAGTCTGTATGTTTTATTATTGTAATTATTTTGTCGATTAACAAATATAATCAAATTTGTTAATCTTTATTAATTAAGTAATTTTTAGTATTAAAAAACAGATCTGTTTAGTGAAAATTAATTTACTTTTAAAGTTGTTTTTAAGAAAATGCTATTGTTTAGTAATTCCTATTTAATATAAAATGGGTAAGTAATTAATCGTTAGTGAATTAATTATGTAAATGTGGAATAATCCATAATATTTATTAAGACCAATTAATCAATGAAAAAAAATACTTATAAATTTAGACTACAATTTTTATTAACGATATTTATTTTGATTGTTTCATTTAGCAACTTAAATGCGCAAGAACAAGATACTTTAAAATCAGAAAAACAGTCTGCATTAAAACTGTTTGTAGATTGTCAGTGGTGCGATATTGAGCATTTTAAAAAAGAAATTACACTTGTTAATTATGTGAGAGACAGAAAAGAAGCTGATGTGCATATGATTATTACAGAAATGAATACAGGAAGTGGAGGAACTGAATATTCGCTTATTTTCTATGGCGAGGGTAAATATAAACCTTTGAGCGATACTATTACTTTTGCCTTGCCTCCAAATTCGACCGATGAAGAAGAGCGAGACGCACAAATCAAAAATATTAAAAGAGGATTAACGCCTTTTATTCTTCGTTCGCCTATGGCCAATAAAATATCTATCACTTACCAAAAGGATAAAGGAAAAGAAGAGATTGTGGAAGATAAGTGGAAAAGTTGGGTGTTCGAAACCAGTGTAAATGGATTCTCACAAGGAGAGGATGTTTATACGAACTTGAATTTGTGGTCAAATGTAAGTGCTTCTAAGGTGACCCCAGATATTAAGATAGAATTAAAATATCAAAATAGTTTTAATCAATCTGTTTATCGATTAGAATCGGAAACTATAGAATCTTTTACCAGAAGCAATTATGGTAATCTGCTTATTACTAAAAGTTTAGGTGAGCATTGGGCTTACGGAGGCTTTGCTAAAGTTTATGGATCGACCTATTCTAATATAGAGGTTTCGAGTTCGGTGATGCCTGCGGTGGAGTATAATGTTTATAAATATTCCGAAGCGACCACTAAGCAGCTTCGTTTATTGTATAAGGTAGGTCCTCAGTATAATAATTATATCGATACGACTATTTTTGACAAAACTAGTGAGATTTATTATTCTCAATATTTGGGCATTAATTATAAGAATGTTCAGAAATGGGGTTCTATCGAAGGGTCTGTATATGGGTCGACTTTCCTAAACGATTTCTCGAAGAACAATGTTGGCATATATGTCAGTAGTAGTTTCCGTCTTTTTAAAGGATTTTCTTTGATGTTAAATGGAGGTTACAATCAGAAGCGAAATCAAATATCCTTACCTAAGGAGGGGTCTAGTACTTCCGATATTCTCCTCAGGCAAAAAGAGATGGCAAGTAATTATAATTATTGGGTGAATTTCGGATTCTCGTATACTTTTGGCTCTATTTACAATAATGTTGTGAATGCAAGATTCGAAGATTAATAGCAAGGTTTTATTTATTTTGTAGCTTGTGTCCTGATTGCTGCTAGCTTATAGGCTGCATAAGCATTGATTATTCCTCCTGTCTGGCTTAGTGTTCCGAAACGGACTTTTTGGTCTTTTTGTTGACCTTTTCTCGCTATAATTACTTTGCGTTTAGAAACATCGAAAGCAGATTCTAATAGAATTGATTTTAATTCTTTGGCACTTAGCTCAGGGAAATACGACCAAATTAGGGCAGCAACTCCTGTCGAAATAGGAGAGGAAAAACTTGTTCCACTTGCTTTTTTGTAGGTGTTATGTGGGTGAGAAGAAACAATGTCTACCCCTGGTGCAAAAATATCAACAGCTTCCTGTCCATAGTTAGAAAAAACAGCCTTCATTTTTTTGTTTCTCTTTTGGTCCGATGCTCCTATGGTAATCACATTTTCAATTTTCCCTTTATTACTGAATGCCGTTGGATAATGCACATTATTATCAATATTTACATTATCGTTTCCTGCAGCTTTAATCATTAATACATTTTTTGAAGCAGCATACCGCATTGCATCCCAAACCATCGATTTATTTGGTGAGTATGCTTTCCCAAAACTCATATTAATAACATTAGCTCCATTATCTACAGCGTATCTAATTCCTAAGGCAACATCTTTATCGTATTCATCACCGTTAGGGACTGCTCTAACTACCATTATTGATACGTTATTACAGATACCATCGATTCCGATATTGTTGTTTCGAGTAGCGGCAACCAAACCGGCAACCATAGTTCCATGTTCTGCAGTAGGTCCTGTTACATCGTTATTCCCATAATCGTCATCATTAATATCATTGAGGTCATCACCAATTATTTCTTTTCTAGGGTCAAAATAATAATCGTAAATCTTAGCAGCGTCTTTTAAGTGTTGGTAATAGTTTTGCACTTCTGTGTAGGTGATTCCTTTTTTTAGAATATCTTTCTGGTAATCGATGGATGCTTGAATTCTGGAATCTGAAGAGGTTTGTTTTTTTAAGAATGAGTATGTTAGTTGGTCTGTTTTGAAGTATTTTTTTAAAATTGAATCAGTCAATAAATAATTTTCTCTAAACTGACCAAAATTTTTCTTTTCAGTTTTGCTGTCGTTGTATCGTCTAAGGAATTTCTTTTCTAAGGCTTTAAATTCTTCTATTTTTTCGGGACTAATATTTTTGTTATTATCTATTTCGTTTCTAAGAGTTAGGTAGTAACGGGTCATTTCTATGGTTGTTGTATTAATATTTACACCATCTTTATTCCCTAAAAAATTCCAACCATGTATATCATCAATATATCCATTTTTATCATCATCGATACCGTTATCCGGTATTTCGTCTTTGTTTATCCAAATCTGATCTTTTAAATCTTCGTGTTCAACGTCGACTCCACTATCAATAATAGCAACAATAATTTTCTTCTTAGAAGATGTATGATTCAATATTTCGTTGTATAATCTCTGTGTTGCAATGCCTAGTATTTTGTCAGTCTTATAATCTTTATGTTGCCAAGTTAGCGTTTCTGGACTATAATTATCAACGTTTTTTTCTTGACCAAATAAACTTAAACTACATATTGTTACTATTGCAAATATTAAATTTCTCATCTTTTTAGAATTAGTTTTTCTTGAATCAAAAATAGATATAAACATTTATGATATAGTAAAATAGATTAATTATTTTTTATTGTCCTTAAATATAACGTTAAGCTGATACTAGAGCCTAATATTACTATACTTCCAATCATAATTAATGCTGTTTGAATGGAAAATTTGTCTGAGTACCACCCAAAAAACGGACCTGCAATGGCAAAAATAACTCTTATAGCAAAGTTTCTGATTGATAAAACCGTAGCTCTTACGTCCGATGTTGTAATTTGGTTAATATAATCTTTAAGTATGGGGGTTGCAATGCCTCGTGTGAAGTAAAAAAACGCAAGAATTAATATCAGACTCCAATGGTTTAGAAAGCCTAAAAGAAAATAACTCAGACTTATCCCGAAAATAATTAAGAGTAGTGTTTTAGTTTGACCTAATCGTTGTTCTATTTTGTAAGCAATTAATGTGGTGAGTCCTACAATTAAGTTAAGTACAGAAAGAGCAATCCCTATTTCGCCTAAGCTGTAGTTAAAGATGTCTTTTAAATAGGGCTGTATAAACCAAGCCATTGTGAGTGTAGCCGTTCCTATAAATGCTGTAAGTATTATTAATGATTGTAATTTTCTATCTTTTATTAATGTATTTTTAAGAACATTGATAATAGCTTTCCATCGGTCTTTTTTTATTTTTTCTCGTTTGGGTTCAATAAGAGTAATTGCAGCAGGAATAGCAATCATTGCAACAAAGGTTTGGGCAACAAAGGGTGTTCGTAGACTCATTTCTGCGAGGAAACCACCGATAAGAGCTGCAATAGTTTCTGCAAAATTGCCAATAGATAATACTCGCCCCTCTATCTTTACATATTCCTTTTCTCGTTTTTCTTGAAGGAGAGAATCGTATAGAAGAGCAGAGTCGGAGCCAGAAATAAAACTTTGACCAATTCCAAGTGTTAGTTCGGCAATTAAGAAACCCCAAAAACCATATGTTAAACTATAAATTCCGAAACCAATTACACCAAGAAAACTTCCGATAATTAAAGTGCTTTTCCTTCCCCAAATATCAGCAAAGTAACCCGATGGTATTTCTATAATAACAATTGCTACGGAGTAAATGCCTTGCAACAAAAGGACGTCTTTCATGCCCAACCCATTTTCTTGATAAAACAAGGTAATAATAGGCATAATTAGCATAAACCATTTGGCTGTTTTAATTATATAGAGTTTGTATATATTGGCTTGTAAATTCAAGGTCTTGTCATTATCTTTTTTTTTGAACTTATGTTAATTTTATTCGAAATCTTTAATTCACAGATGCTTGCATCGAGTTAATAAATTTAGTACTTATTATGCCTTGTCGACTCAGCCTCGAAGAAATTGATTAGAAAATATTTTTCTGAGGATATTGATATTTAAGATTTATTAATACTCCATTCTTATATTTATATAAAACTCTGGGAGTCCAGCCTTCATCTATTCGCCACCGACCATTGGCAACTCCATTACGATAAATTTCAACTTTGTTTTGTTCAAAATAGAACCACGATCCATTTTTCTTTCCGTTTTTATATAAGCCACTAATAATGAGTTTCCCTTTTGGGTCGAATTCTTTCCAGCTGCCATTTATACTTCCATTCATAAATACAGAAAAATATTTAATTTTTCCATTGGGATGATAGACTTTATAAATCCCCGACATTTCGTTTTTGAATAATTGATATTGATAAGCTAGGCTATCGTTAGAATAGTAGCCTTTGACAATTGTTTTGTTAGAGTTAACGGTTTCTTTTTGCTCTTTGATTAGCCTATTCTCAAAATCTTGGGAGTCATTTTTAATAAGAATAGTTTGAGAAGAAACAGAAGTTGCTGATAATAATGAAATTAATAATATCAGTCTTATTATCAGCAACATAATTTATTATAAAAATATTAAAAATAAGATGGGGATAAGAATACCCGCAATAGTATAAATACCACCTCTGCCAATAATACCTTTTTTTCCTCTTACCATAAAGATGCTTGTAATGGCAAATAAAATAAGTGCAGCCGCAAAAATATCAGAAAACCAAGTCCACCATGTGTGAGGATTATAATGTAAGAAATTGACTTGATAGAAAATAGGTCTTTTGTTAAGAAATTCGGCTTGTCCTTCACCTGTTTTTGTATTTACTACAATAGAAGAACCTCCTTTCAAGAATATTTTAATTAGATCAGGACGAGGAAAATAATACTTTCTTAAATTATTATTATTATCAATTTCTTTAACCAACTCTTCAACATGTATTCGTGTTTGGCTATTTTTAGATAAATCAATTTGAGTAGTGAAGTCTTTTAGTTCAACAGAATAGCTAGGATTCCAATCTTGCATATGATTTAGTGCAATTCCCGATAAACCATAAATAATAGTCGTTCCGATAAAAAAGAAGCCGATATCGCGATGCAATATTCGGCTCCATTTACGTATTTGTTTCATAAGTTGCAAAAAGTGAGATTATTTTACTTCTTTGTGCGAAACGTATTCTAGGTGATACTCAGAAAAGTGGTCTAAACCAGTGCTTTTTAGAGAATCTCTCATCATATTTACGTAAGCAATCATTCGTTCTTGACGTGTTTCAGTTTCTTCGCCCTCACTGTGCATATTAATAGCATCTTCTTCAATTTTAAGTAGTGATGCTTCGTCAGTACGGTCTTCTTTTACAATTCCAGTAACAATAATTTCTTTTCCGACCAAACCGTCTTCAAATCGGTCTTCGGATAAAACATGGACATCAACACCATCGCCAACTAAAAGAATTTTTTTGCCCCCATGCTTGCATACATGATCTACAATACCTTGAGTTTGAATCTCTTTATCTAGATTTTCGGCACCTTTTGCCTGAAGGTCGGCAAGTGGAATAAATGTATCGTTTGTAGTAGCTTCTACAGCATCGTTTGTTGTCTCTTGCGTAGTGTTGGTGCTTTGATTACAAGCTGTTAGTAGAGCTAAAGCACTCGCTAAAATAATAAGTTTTTTCATCGGTAAATGTTTAATTTTTAAAGTAAATTTTTATTAATATCCTCTTTAGACTTAAATGAATTAAAAAGGTTTAATTTTTTGTAAAGATAATATATTTATTGATTCAGTCATTATTAACAAGACATCCTAATAGCTTAATAAAAAAACATTACTTTTGCATCTTTAAAATTTGATATAGATGGGCTTAAAACAAGAAATCGAAAGACGCAGAACGTTCGCAATTATTAGTCACCCTGATGCAGGAAAAACGACACTAACCGAAAAATTATTATTGTTTGGTGGAGCCATTCATGTTGCCGGTGCTGTAAAGAGCAATAAAATAAAAAAAACAGCGACTTCCGATTTTATGGAAATTGAACGCCAGAGAGGAATCTCTGTTGCTACATCTGTAATGGGCTTTGATTATAGAGGACATAAAATTAATATTCTAGATACCCCTGGTCATCAAGATTTTGCCGAAGATACTTTTCGAACATTAACGGCTGTAGATTCTGTAATTATTGTTGTAGATGGTGCAAAAGGCGTTGAGGCTCAGACTAAGAAATTAATGCAGGTTTGTAGAATGCGTAAAACACCTGTAATTGTATTTGTAAATAAATTGGATCGAGATGGTAGAGATTATTTTGATTTGTTAGACGAAATTGAAGAGCAGTTGCAGATTCAAGTTAAACCGTTAAGTTGGCCTGTTGGTGAAGGTTCTGGTTTGAAAGGGGTTTACAATATTTACAACGAAAGTTTATATCTATTTCAAGGCGATAAACAAGAAGTGAAAAAGGGTGTTGAAATTAATGATATTAATGGTTCAGAATTAGACGATATTATTACAAAAACTTCTGCCGATACGCTTCGTGAAGATTTGGATATTGTAAGAGAAGTTTATCCTAATTTTAATCGAGATACTTATATTGATGCTCAAGTTGCTCCTGTATTTTTTGGGAGTGCTTTGTTTAATTTTGGGGTTCAAGAATTATTAGATTGTTTTGTCGATATTGCTCCTTCTCCTTTGCCATCGCAAACAGAAGAACGTCAAGTTTCGCCATACGAAGAGGCTTTTTCTGGCTTTGTATTTAAGATTCATGCTAACATGGATCCTAATCATAGAAATAGATTAGCTTTTGTAAAAATTTGTTCTGGGAAATTTGAAAGAAATACAAACTACTTACATGTTGGATTAAATAAGAAACTTAAATTTTCAAGTCCAACAGCTTTTATGGCCGAGAAAAAATCTATTATAGATGAGGCTTATCCTGGCGATATTGTGGGAATCCCAGATACAGGGAATTTTAAAATTGGAGATACCTTAACTTCTGGTGAAATAATGCATTACAAGGGGCTGCCAAGTTTTTCTCCCGAACTTTTTAAATATGTGAATAATGCCGACCCAATGAAGTCTAAGCAATTAAATAAAGGCTTGGAACAATTAATGGATGAGGGTGTCGCTCAGTTGTTTACAAATAAAATGAATGGACGTAAAATTATTGGAACAGTGGGGCAATTACAGTTCGAGGTGATTCAATATCGTTTGTTGCACGAGTACAATGCTTCTTGTCAGTACGAAGGTATTATGTTGCACAAAGCTTGTTGGATTAAATCCGATAACGAAGAGCAATTGAACGATTTTAAGAAAAGAAAATATCAATATATGGCTACAGATACACATGGGAGAGACGTTTTCTTGGCAGAATCATCATATGTTTTGCAGAATGCTCAAACCAATTTCCCCGACATTCAATTTTTCTTTACATCCGAATTTAAATAGAAATTTATTGAGCCTATTTAAAAGTTTTTAGAAACTAAATATCTTGAGAATCATTTCTTTTTAAAGATTTATTATATTTATAAAATAATAATTTTAAAACCAAAAATATATCTATCGTGGAAGATTATCAGCAGGAAATTAAGAATCTAGTTTCTAAAGTAAGTAATAATAAAATAGATCAAATATTGCAGCTTGCATTAACAGCATCCAACAGGAAATATTACAGAGTTATTTTAGAAAATGGAGAATCGTATATTGCTGTATATAACGATATTGTGAAGGAAAATGAAGCGTTTATTTCATTTGCTAAAAGTTTAAAAGAAATTGGGACTAAAGTCCCTAATGTATATCAGATCTCAGATGATAAATTATGGTATTTGCAAGACGACTTAGGTCATCAAACTTTATTCGATTTTTTGAATAGTAATAGACACAAAAATGATTTTGATTCGAAAAGAAGACAAGTTTATCAAGCTATTATTAAAGATTTAATTAATATTCAAGTTAATAGTTACCAGACTATTGATTTTTCTATTGGTTTCCCAAGACCATCGTTCGATGAACAGTCAATAAATTGGGATTTAAATTATTTTAAATATTATTTCTTAAAATTCTCAGGTATTAATTTTGATGAACAACTTTTAGAAAATGATTTTGATTTTTTGACAAAAAAATTATTAAAAGTACCCAATACCTATTTTTTGTATCGTGATTTTCAGTCTCGAAATATTATGTTGTTCGATGAAAGTCGCTATTATATCGATTTTCAAGGAGGAAGAAAAGGCCCCTTGCAGTACGATTTATCTTCCCTTTTGTTTGATGCAAAAGCCGAATTAGATCAAGATTTTCGTAAAGAAATGTTAGTTTATTATTATGATAATTTACCAGAAGCTATTCAGAAAGCTCAACCACAGTTTAAAGATACTTTTTGGGATTTTGCACTTATCAGAATCATGCAAGCTATGGGAGCGTACGGATATAGAGGATTGTTCGAAAAGAAGCAACACTTTATCGATAGTATTCCATTGGCATTGAGTAATTTAAAATTAATACTTTCTGAATTAACTAATAAAGATGAGATACCGTATTTGTTTTCGATTTTAGAAAAATTACCAGACGCACCGGTCTTAAAAAAATATTTACCTAACAAAAAAGACAATCTTTTAAGCGTACAGATTAATAGCTTTTCATACAAAATTGGTGGTATTCCTAAAGATACGAGTGATAATGGTGGTGGCTTTGTTTTCGATTGTCGAGCTATTCATAATCCAGGACGCTATACTGAGTATAAACAATTGACAGGTAAAGATAAAGCAGTGATAGATTTCTTTAAAACAGTTCCTGAAATGGATATTTTCTTGGCGCATGTGTACGAAATGGTCGATGCTTCTGTAGAAAAATATATTGAAAGAGGTTTTACAAGTTTGATGGTTAATTTTGGATGTACAGGGGGGCAACATCGCTCGGTTTTTTCGGCCGAAAAATTGAATGAACATTTGACCAAAAAATATAATGTAAACATCGAGCTACATCATATAGAACAAGAGTAGATGACTTTAGATTTGCTTAAAATAGAGAATAAATTAGAACCACAAAAAGGATACGCATTAATTTCGGATCCTTTGTCAGATGATGATTATTTTGGACAT
>Ga0256842_1001193_pt1 | contig 21370 bp, 20 predicted proteins | sample 4559240metaG_FD_185973 | JGI IMG/M metagenome (GOLD analysis project Ga0256842, IMG submission 185973) | Hydrothermal vent microbial communities from Guaymas Basin, Mexico - 4559-240 | ecosystem: Environmental > Aquatic > Marine > Hydrothermal vents | place: Mexico: Guaymas Basin | collected... | reverse complement strand
TGTAGCCTGAACACTACTAGTATATCAAGTGGTGATTTTTTTGTATAACTTCCGTTTCCGCACCCGCATAGCGGGTGGTTTTATGTTTCGCACGCTTCGCGAACTCAACTGACTAAAGTCTACAATATTAAAATAGCCGCTCATTTTGAGCGGCTATTACTTTATTAACTATTTTGTGCTTGCAATGCAGTTATAGCAACTGTTCCGACGATATCATCTGCAGAACAACCTCTAGACAAGTCATTTACAGGTTTTGCTAAACCTTGTGTAAATGGTCCAAAAGCATTTGCTTTTGCTAATCTCTGAACTAATTTATATCCAATATTTCCAGCATCTAAATCTGGAAATACTAATACATTTGCTTTTCCAGCAACATCACTATCTGGTGCTTTTTTATTTCCAATAGCAGGTACTATTGCAGCATCTAATTGCATTTCGCCATCTATTTTTAATTCCGGATAAATTTCTTTAGCTTTTTTTGTAGCATTAATCATTTTATCAACATCAGGATGATTTGCACTACTTCTAGTTGAGAATGATAACATTGCAACAACAGCTTCTTCATGAACTAATGATTCAAAAGTTACTGCAGAACTTTTTGCAATATGAGCCAATTGCTCAGCATCTGGGTTCGGATTCAAAGCAACATCGGCAAAAATAAACATTCCATTTGCACCATATTCACAATTTGGAACTTCCATTAAAAATGCAGAAGATACTACTGAAACACCTTTTGCTGTTCCAATTACTTGTAATGCAGGTCTTAACATATCAGCAGTTGAATTTGCTGCTCCACCTACCATTCCGTCTGCATCGCCTTGTTTAACAAGCATGCATCCAAAATAAAGCGGATTCATTAACAATTCTTTTGCTTGCTCTTTTGTTAATCCTTTTTTCTTTCTAATTTCAACTAATTCATCAATATAATTCTCTAATTTTGAAAAACTAACTGGATCAATAAATTCTGCTCCATTTAAATTATATTCAGAACTATTCATTAATTCTTCTTCATTTCCAACTAAAACCACTTTAGCTAAACCCTTTTCAATTATTTCCTCAGTTGCCTTTTGTACTCTTGGATCATTACTTTCAGGTAATACAATTTTTTTTAAATCCTGCTTAGCTAATTCTTGAACACTGTCTAAAAATGCCATAATCTCCTCCTAAATAATATACTGTATACATTATACTATTCTTAATGGAATTTTTAAAGTACAAACTTTTTTTATTATACCCGAACAAAAAAGAAACTATAATAAATATAGAATCTTTATTTTTTAAGCTATTTATTTTTACTCTTCATCTTCTTTAACTTCATACTTTACCTCTACAAACTCTTCGTTTTTTACTGTCTCATTCTTATATTTATCAAGATTAGATAATATTCTATTTAAAAATATAACAAGTATTATTGCATCATCTATAAATCCAAAGCCTACAATAAACTCAGGAATAATATCAACAGGTGATATTATCAAGAAAATATAAATTAAACTTTCCAATTTTTCATAAAACGAATTATTTTTATCTAAAAAAAACTTTGGTAAATATCTAATATTTGATAAACTTTTTAATCCTAAGAAACTAAACATATTATCACATCCTCTAAAATATTATACCATTTTTCAAAAAAAAAATCTTATCATATGATAAGAAATGTGATTTAGCATGTCTATAAGCCGAGTTCTGTATTAGACGATTATCTATCTAGGAGTATTGTTACCAATACCCTCAAGCGACCTACCATTAGGAGAAAACGAGCAGTTTTCTTTTGATCCGTTTTGGTCTTGCTCCGGAATGGGTTTACATAGCCTCATAGTCACCTATGAGCTGGTGAGCTCTTACCTCGCCGTTCCACCCTTACCAATATAAAATTGGCGGTATACTTTCTTTTGCACTTGCCTTAAGGTTACCCCCACTGGTCGTTAGCCAGATTCCTGCTCTATGGAGCCCGGACTTTCCTCATTCAAATGAATGCAATCATCTGACATACTAAATCAACATTATTAATATTATATCAATTCATAAATTTTATCAAGTAATTTTTTATAAAAAACGAATTGTAGTATTCCCACAATAAATACAGCAATATTTAGACAATTCTATACATTTTATCTTTTTTTTTATAAAATATATATAAAGAATCAGTTAAGTAATAGCTTTCTAAACAAAATTATTTTAAGATAGATTAGTAAAAATAAGGAGTTAATTATGAGAAAACTATTTCCAATTGCTTTAAGTAGTGGTATAATTGCCGCGCTTTGGGCAACAAGCAGTGCAAATTTGCAAATGAGTACATTTGCCGGTTTTTTAGCATGGTCTACATACTTTGCCGCGGGTGGAGGAAAGAAAGGCTTTAAAACTGCAATTTTGAACAATTTAAGCGGTATTTGTTGGGGAGCTGTAGTTGTATTATTAACAACTTCTTTAACTCCATATATAGGAGATATACCGGCAGTTGGTGTTGCAACAGCAATAGGGTCAGCAATGGTTATTTTTCAATCTAAAATATCATTTCTTGACTATATACCCGGCGCCTTTATTGGATTGTCAGCGTTTTTCGCTACCGGCTCAAAGTTTATGCCAACAGTCATAGCAATGATAACAGGAGCCTTTTTAGGAGTGCTTTCTGAAAAGCTTGGCGATATATTACACCTAGATTATTTAAAATCAAAAAAATAATAGTCTTTACTAAAAATAGACCACAAATTTGTGGTCTATTTAAGTTCAAATCTATTTGAATTCAAAAGGATTTACAATTTTTTCCGATTTTAAAATAGAAATATCATATCCTTTTTCAACGCATCTCATTCTTAAAAAATTTTCTAAATAATCCATATAAATATTTTCAGTTTCAAAATGTCCAGCATCAATAATATTTAAACCTAATTGTCTTGCATATTGAGCTTCATGATATTTAATATCACCTGTTATTAAACAATTACAACCTAGAGTACTTGCTTTTTTTATATATTCACTTCCAGCACCTGAACAAATTGCAATTTTATTAATTTTCCTATCATTAGAGTGAACTAGTTTTAAATCACTAATTTTAAATTTGTTTTTAACCAATTCAACAGTTTCATCTAATGAAATACTTTTTTCAAAATATCCAGTAATACCAATCGAATACTTTTTATCATAATTTTCCAACTTAATTACATCGTATGCTACCACTTCATAAGGATGAACTTTTATCATATTTTTAATTGCTGCATCTAAATGCACGTTATCAATTATCACTTCAATTTTCACTTCTTTAACATTTTCCAATACATTTATATTCCCAATATACGGATTTGAACCTTCAAGCGGTCTAAACGTTCCTATTCCATTAGCCGAAAATGAAGCATTGTCATAATTTTCAAATTTTCCAGCATGATTTTTAAAAAGCGCATCTCTAACTTTATCAGAATCAGCGGCAGGTACAAATACACTTATTTTATATAAATTATTTAATATATTATTATCAATTCCACTAACTCTATTAAGATTTAGTAGATTTGCTAAATACATATTTGTTCCGTTTTCAGAAGCATCAATATTTGTATGTGCAACATATAGATTAATATTGTTCTTAATCATTTTAATAATAAATTCTTGTATTTTATCATCAGTTGTAACTTTATTAATATTTCCAAATATAAGCGGATGATGTGTAACTATTAAATCAATATTATTATTTATTGCTTCATCTAAAACTTCTTCCGTAATTTCAAGCGCAACCATAATTCTATTAATCTCAATATTTCTGTTTCCTATTTGAAAACCTACATTATCCCAATCTTCCGCTGTAACTAAAGGTGCAATTTCTTCAATAATCTTCGCAATTTTCTTTGAATTTACAAACATTTTCTTACCTCATAATAATGTTTTATTCTATCTTTAAACTGTTCTTTCCTAGATTGCGACATGCTACTACCATGACTTTCAATATCTTCAACTATTTTTTCGATTTTTTGTATCTTCATATCTAAAAAGCTTTTTGAAACTTCAGGATTTTTATTAAGCATATTGAAACCAAACTCTAAGTTTGTTTCATCATATTCTTGTTTTTCACCTTTTTCAGCAACTATTATCTCATAAAAAATATTATTCTCAAATAATAAATCTTCATCCGTTATTCTAAATCCATTATTTAAAATCCATCTTCTCAATTCTTCTACCCCATGCATAGGTTGAAGTATTAATTTATTAAGATATTCCATATGTTTTTTCCCTTCAATTAAAATGGTTCTAATTAAATTTCCACCCATACCAGCAATAATAACTGTATCAATTTCTCCAGGTTTATAAGGATCCAATCCACTTCCAATTCTTAAATCAACTTCATCTAATAATCCTTTTAACGAAAGCTCTTTTTTAGCATTATCAAGTGGCCCCTCATTTAAATCAGAAGCAATCATTCTATTGTTTTTTTTGTTTTCTATAAGATATATAGGAATAAATCCATGGTCAGTGCCTATATCCCCAACAACATCATTTTTATTAACATAATTAGCTAATATTTTCAATCTTTCAGAAATCATCTATCCCTCCTTTTTCTTAAGAAAAATGGACTCGAAAAACGAATCCATAGTAAACTATTTAATCTAAAAAATCTCTTAATTTTTTTGATCGGCTAGGATGTTTTAATTTTCTTAATGCTTTAGCTTCAATCTGTCTAATCCGCTCTCTAGTTACATCAAACTGTTTCCCAACTTCTTCCAAAGTTCTTGCTCTACCATCATCTATGCCAAATCTTAATTTTAAAACCTTTTGTTCTCTTAAAGTCAATGAATCTAACACTTCATCTAATTGATCTTTTAATATTGCAAAAGCAGCTGATTCAGCTGGTGCTGGCGAATCATTATCAGGTATAAAATCGCCTAAATGACTATCCTCTTCTTCTCCAATTGGAGTTTCTAACGAAACAGGTTCTTGTGCAATTTTTAAAATTTTCATTACTTTATCAACTGTAATTCCCATTTCTTTAGCAATTTCTTCAGGTTTTGGTTCATGACCTAAATCTTGTAACAACTGACGTTGAATTCTAATAAGCTTATTAATAGTTTCAACCATATGAACAGGCACTCTAATAGTCCTAGCTTGATCAGCAATTGATCTTGTAATAGCTTGTCTAATCCACCATGTTGCATATGTAGAAAATTTATATCCTTTACGCCAATCAAATTTCTTAACTGCTTTTAAAAGTCCTAAATTTCCCTCTTGTATTAAATCAAGAAAAAGCATTCCTCTTCCTACATATCTTTTTGCAATTGAAACAACTAGTCTTAAATTGGCTTCAGTTAACTTTTTTCTAGCTTCCTCATCACCAGCTTCAATACGCTTAGCTAATTCAACTTCTTCTTCTTTTTTTAATAATGGAACTTTTCCAATTTCCTTTAAATACATTCTAACTGGATCATCAACATTTACACTTTTAGGAAGTGTTATTTCTTCTTCTACTTCCTCTTCTATTTCTTCTTCATCATTCACCAGATTTCTAATTCTATCAAGTTCAAATCTTTCATCGTCTGTTAATCGACTTTCAATAACATCTTTCTCAGTTAAAAGTTCAATTCCTTCAGCTTCGACAACTGTATAAATTTTTTGCTTTTCGGAATTTTTTAATTCCAACTTATTAAGCTTTGCGTCAATTTCCTCATAAGACAACTCACCTTTTTCAACACCTGTTTTAATAATTTCATTAATAACTTCTTTTTTCTTCTTCTCCATAAGCAACTTCCTTTCTAGCTTTCTAATAATGCTTTCATATTTCTAATTTCTCTTTTAATGTTTTCTTCTCTTAAAATCATATTTTCAATCTCTTTACTATTTTTTAAACTTCTTCTAGATATTTTCAATTCATTTAATTCTTTTTTTAATAATTCAATTTTTAATTTTTCAATATATAACTTCATATCTCTTTTGGGATCCGAACTTATAATCTTATTTTTAATCAATTTTCCACAAAGTTTACTTTCATAAATTTCCAAATAATCATAAGCTTTTTCTAAAACAAATTTGTTATTAGATTTATAATAATTTTCTAAAAATCTAAAAATATTTAAAATACTTTCCGTACTAAATTTTTCAAAATCAAATTTACTAATTAAAAATAAATAAAATTTCTTGTCAATTAAAACAAATTGCAAAAGCTTTTTTTCAAACAATTGTAAATCACTATCTTTATTTTCAATATCATTATTAATTTTATTATTTACAACTTGTTTAACAGATTTTTTTTCTGCATCAAACAATTCTCTCATAATATCCTGTGGGGACATATTTATTCTTTTTGCAATAATATTTGTATAATAATTTTGAATTGAATAGTCTTTAATATCTTTTAATATCTCTTTTGATTTAATAATAAATTCATGCAAATCATATTCTTTTGTTAAATCAAGTGGTTCTTGTAATTTATCTAGTAAAAAAAGATGACTTGCTTTTGCATTTTTAATTTTTTCATTAAAAGCATCTGCACCGTTTTTTTTAATAAAATCATCTGGATCATACCCTTTTTCTAGTTCAATTACTTTTACTTTTTCAATTTCACTACCAATATTTTTTATTGCTCTATATGTCGCTTTAATCCCTGCAGTATCCGAATCAAAACATATTATTAATTCATTAACATATCTTTTAATTATTTTTGCATGCTGATTTGTAAAGGAAGTTCCTAAAGCCGCGATAGCATTTTTTATACCATACTTATGAAGCATAATAACATCCATATAGCCTTCAACTAAAATAAGTTTTTCATTATTTCTAATATTTTTTCTTGCAATATTTAACCCATATAATGTTTCTGATTTATTAAACACTAATGTTTCAGGTGAATTCAAATATTTAGGGGCATTATCTTTTTTCTCAATAATTCTACCACCAAATGCAATAATTTTCCCTTTTACATTAAAAATAGGGAACATTACTCTACCTCTAAATTTATCGTAATATTTATTACTTTTTTCACTTTTAGAAACTAATCCTGCTTTATATATAAACTCTATTTCATATCCTTTTTGTAAAAGGTAATTCATAAGTCCATTCCATTCATTTAATACATACCCTAAACCAAATGTTTTAATAATATTTCTATCAATTTTTCTTTTATTTAGGTATGTTAATGCTTCTTCACTAGCCTTAAGTTTCTTATAGTAATAAATAGCCGCTTCTCTATTTAGTTTAAGCATTTCTTCTTTTTCTTTATATTCAGTAGAATAATCTTCATTGTTTTCAACATATATAGATAAATCTAAATTTACTGCTTCAGCAATAAACTCAATTGTATCAATAAATCCAAGGTTTTCCATTTCAGATACAAATGTAATAACACTACCGCCCGCTTCACAACCAAAACAATTATATAACTGTTCGTCAGTTGAAACAAAAAAAGAAGGTGTCTTCTCATTATGGAAAGGACACAATCCTTTATAATTTTTACCAGACTTTTTAAGAATCATATACCGAGATAAAAAATCCACAATATCTACATTATCCATTATAATTTTATCAATTCCTTGAATATATCGCTTAGACATTTTATCACCCATTATAATATTCTATATAAAATCAAAAAACCCTTTTTTTAAATCCAAACTTCTGGAACAAATATTTTTTTAAATTGTAAAATAGCATATCTATCAGTCATTCCAGCTATATAATCCTTGATAGCTTCATTATTATTTTCTTTTAAAAAATCCTCATATCGTTCAGGAGGCAATTTTGATGGATGTTCAACAAAATAATTAAACAATTCTTCTATAACTTTTCTAGCTTTTTTTTCTTCTTTTTTAGCAAATTCATTTAAATATACTTTTTCAAACATAAATTCTCTTAATAAATTAAAATATTTGGCAATCTTTTTACTCATTTTAATATCATAAGAATCCTTGCTTGATTCAATTACATCAATAATGAGTTTATTTATTCTAGCTCCGTGTGTCCAACCCAATACATCTAAATATTCTTTTGGAAAAGAGTCCATTGTTAAAACACCAGCTCTTAATGCATCATCAATATCATGATTAATATATGCAATTCTATCACTTAGTCTAACAATCTTTCCTTCAAGTGTCTCAGGCATTTTTGTCCCTCGATGGTTTAATATACCATCTCTTACTTCATAAGTCAAGTTAAGTCCATAACCATTATTTGCTTTTCTTTTTTCTAAGTAATCAACAACTCTTAAACTCTGCTCATTATGAGAAAACCCACCATCATATATTCGATTTAAAACCTCTTCTCCACAGTGACCAAAAGGGGTATGACCAATATCATGTCCGAGAGCAATCGCTTCAACTAAATCCTCATTTGCTCTCAAAGCTCTTGCAATTGTTCTTGAAATTTGTGAAACTTCCAAAGTATGTGTCAATCTAGTTCTGTAATGATCTCCTTCAGGTGCTAAAAAAACCTGTGTTTTATGTTTTAATCGTCTAAATGCTTTTGAATGTATAATTCTATCTCTATCTCTTTGAAAATCTGTTCTAATTACGCACTGTTCTTCATTAAGTCTTCTTCCTTTTGAATCAGTTGCTTTAGTAGCATACTTTGATAAGATCATATTTTCTATTTCAATTGTTTTATTTCTTATCATCAATTCACCTCATTATTTTTTGAAAAAACAAAGGGTGCATAAGCACCCTCCTGTCTATTCCTCTTCTTCAATAACAGCTTGAGCTGCAGCAATTTTTGCAATTGGTACTCTATATGGAGAACATGAAACATAATTCAAACCTAATCCATGACAATATTTTACAGATTCAGACTCGCCGCCATGTTCACCGCATATACCCATTTTCAAATCTTTATTAGTAGATCTTCCACCTTCGACAGCTATTTTCATTAATTTTCCGACGCCATTAAAATCGATTCTTTCAAATGGGTCATAAGGCAATACTTTTTGTTCTCTATATTCTTCAATAAACTTACCTGCATCATCTCTTGAGAAACCTAAAGTCATCTGAGTTAAGTCATTTGTTCCAAATGAGAAGAATTCTGCATGCTCTGCAATTTCATCTGCAATTAATGCAGCTCTAGGTATTTCAATCATTGTACCAATATGATATACAAGTTTATAATCTAATTTTGCAATAACTTCCTCAGCAATATTTTCAATCAATTTTTTTACAATAGTCATTTCACCAATATGGCCTACCAAAGGAATCATAATTTCAGGTTCAATATCAAAATCGCTTGCTTTTGAAACTTCAATTGCAGCAATCATTATTGCTTCAACTTGCATTTCATAAATTTCAGGATAAGTAATTGCTAATCTACAACCTCTATGTCCTAGCATTGGATTAAATTCACTTAATAATGCAATTTTATCTTTTAAATCACCTATTCTTACATCAAGCCTTTCAGCTAAAACTTTTATACCTTCTTCTTCTTTAGGTAAAAACTCATGTAATGGTGGATCTAACAATCGAATAGTTACTGGTTTTTCTTTCATTTCTTCATAAATACCTTTAAAATCTTCAATTTGATAAGGTAATAATTCAGCTAATGCTTTAACTCTTTCCTCTTTATTATCTGCAACAATCATCTTTCTAACAGAAATAATTCTTTCCGCTTCAAAGAACATATGCTCAGTTCTGCAAAGTCCAATACCTTCAGCGCCAAATTTATTTGCCACTGCTGAATCTCTTGCATTATCCGCATTTGTTCTAACTTTCAATTTTCTTCTTGCATCAACCCAAGTCATTAATTTTCCGAAATTTCCAGTTAATTCATGCTCTTTTGTTTTTATTTTTCCATCATAAACAAATCCAGTATTTCCATTCAATGAAATACTATGTCCTTCATAATATTTCTCACCATCAATAATAAAATACTTTTCTGCTTCATTAACTGTTATTTCACCACATCCCGCAATACAACATTTGCCCATTCCACGAGCAACTACAGCAGCATGAGAAGTCATTCCACCTCTTGCAGTTAAAATACCTTCTGCTTGAATCATTCCAGTAATATCTTCTGGTGAAGTTTCAGTTCTAAGTAATATCGCACTAATTCCAGCATCTTTTGCTTTAACTACATCTTCAGAATTAAAATATACTTTTCCAGTTGCAGCACCAGGAGATGCTGGTAAACCTTTTGCCATAATTTTCGCGTTTTCTAATTCAGCTTCAATAAATTCAGGATGTAGTAATTGATTAATTTGCTCAGGTTGGATTCTCATTATTGCTTCATCAGTAGTAATAAATCCTTCTTCAACCATATCAACAGCAATATTAATTGCAGCATCCGCTGTTCTTTTAGCAGTTCTAGTTTGTAAAAAATATAATTTTTCTCTCTCAATTGTAAATTCTATATCTTGAACATCTCTATAATGATTTTCTAAAATTTCAGTTGCTTTAATAAATTCATCATACGCTTTTGGCATTACTTGTTTAAGCTCATCAATCTCTTTTGGAGTTCTAATTCCAGCTACAACATCTTCACCTTGAGCATTCATTAAAAATTCGCCAAAAACTTTATTTTCACCATTTGCAGGATTTCTAGTAAATGCAACACCTGTTCCTGAAGTGTCTCCCATATTTCCAAATACCATTGCTTGAACATTTACAGCAGTCCCTAGATCATCAGAGATTTCATTTGCTTTTCTATAAATTTTGGCTCTATCATTATTCCAAGAATCAAATACAGCCTCAATAGACATCATCATTTGTTTTTCTGGTTCTTGTGGAAAATCAAAACCAACTTCGTTTTTAAATTTTACTTTAAATGCGTCAATAATTTTAACATATTCCTCTTCCGATAATTCTGTAGATTTATCAGCATTTTTACCTACTGTCTCTCTCATAATCTCATCAAATTTATATTTATGAATTCCAAGTACAACATCACCAAACATCTGAATAAATCTTCTATAACAATCTAAGGCAAAACAAGTATTACCAGTTAATTTTGCCAATCCTTTAACTGATTCATCATTTAAGCCAAGATTCAATACAGTATCCATCATTCCAGGCATTGATATTGCTGCACCAGATCTAACAGAAACTAATAAAGGATCATTAACATCGCCAAGTTTTTTTCCAGTTTTACCTTCAAGTATTCTTAAATGATCAAAAATCTCATCTTCTATCTCTTTACTAATTTTTTTCCCGACTTCATAATAATTTAAACAGCCTTTAGTGGTAATTGTAAAACCTTCAGGAACAGGAAGACCAATTTTACTCATTTCAGCCAATGATGCTCCTTTTCCTCCTAAAAGCAATTTTTGTTCAATACCGCCTTCTTCAAAATTAAAAACATAATTACTCATTTCTTTCCCCCTTTATTTCTCTTTATCTACTCAGAATTCTATTCTGATTCTCTATATAAATGATTTTTAAAATCATTTTGACAATTTAACATTTCTATATAAATCATTTCTTATTGCAGGCTTCAATAATAATATTTGCAGTTTCTTCTACAGCCTTATTTGAAACATCAATTATTTTACATCCTATTTTATTATATATTTTATGAGCATATCTAAGTTCATCCATAATCCTATCCATATTTGCGTAATTTGCAGTATTTTTTAAGCCTAGAGCTTTCAATCTTTCAGTTCTTATCTCATTAAGTTTTTCAGGAGTATTAATTAATCCAAATACTTTTCCCGGTTCTACTTCATAAACTTCTTTAGGTACAGGAACCTCAGGCACTAAAGGAATATTAGTTACTTTTAAATTTTTATGTGCCATATACATACTTAATGGTGTTTTTGATGTTCTTGAAATACCTAATATCACAATATCAGCTTTTTTAATTCCTCTAACATCTTTACCGTCATCATACTTTACAGCAAATTCAACAGCTTCTACTCTTTTAAAATAATTATCATCAAGTTTATATATTAAACCTGGTTTTAAAACTGGATCTTTATTAAAAAGAACTTCCAAATCCATTAATACCGATCGCATAATATCATTATAGAGAATTCTGTTTTTTTCACACTCATTAATTAATAGCTTTCTCAAATCTTTAATTACAAGAGTAAATAAAATAATTGATTTATTCTTCTTTGCTTCAGACACCACATCTAATATTTGATCTGATTGAGTTACATATGGAACTTTAATCAATTTATAATTTACATCCTCAAATTGCTCAATTGCGGCAAGTGCTACTTTTTCAGCCGTTTCTCCTAGAGAATCGGATACAACATATATGTTATATTTCTCCATTTTACCACCTCCACCTAGATTGATACCCAAATTTCTACTCTATATTCATATATTATCAGAATTTTCTGTTTTTTTTAAAATAAACAGCCTCTCTTAATGAGAAGTTGTTTTATTTATTTTGTTTTCAATATAATCTACAATATCATCAATTTTCACTCTTACTTGCTCCATTGTATCTCTGTCTCTAACTGTAACCATTTTATCTTCTAAAGAATCATAATCAAAAGTTATACAATAAGGCGTTCCAATTTCATCATGTCTTCTATATCTTTTACCAATACTTCCGCTTTCATCAAATGAAACATTAAATTTTTGAGCTAATTTTACATAAACATCTTCAGTTGCTTCAGTAAGTTTTTTAGTTAATGGAAATATAGCAGCTTTAAAAGGAGCTAATTTAGAATCAAGCTTCATTAATGTTCTAGAAGTTCCATCTTCTAATTTTTCTTCTTCAAGCGAATCAATAAGTATTGCAAGCAAAACTCTATCCACTCCAACAGATGGCTCAATACAATAAGGCACATACTTTTCATTTGTATATGGATCATTATACGTCATATTCTTCCCCGAAGATTTAGCATGCTGATTTAAATCATAATCAGTTCTATCAGCAATTCCCCATAATTCTCCCCAACCAAATGGGAATAGGAATTCAATATCAGAAGTCGCATTTGAATAAAATGATAATTCGTCCGCTTCATGATCTCTAAATCTTAAACTTGACTCTTTAATTCCTGCATCTAAAAGCCAGTTCATACAGCTATGTTTCCAATAATCAAACCATTTTAAATCTTCACCTGGTTTACAGAAAAATTCTAATTCCATCTGTTCAAATTCTCTAGTTCTAAATATAAAATTCCCTGGTGTAATTTCATTTCTAAATGATTTTCCAATTTGACCGATTCCAAATGGTAATTTTTGTCTTGATGTTCTCTGAATTTTAGTGAAATTCACAAAAATTCCTTGAGCTGTTTCAGGTCTTAAATAAATATCAGAACTTGAATCATCAGTTACACCTTGTTTTGTTTTAAACATTAAGTTAAACTCTCTAACATCAGTAAAATCCTTATTTCCACATTCGCTACATTTTATATCATGTTCATTAATAAACTCAGTCATTTTTTCATTTGACCAACCATCTACAACAATTTCCTCACCATTTTTTTTATAATATTTTTCAATAATATCATCAGCTCTAAATCTAGCTTTACAAACTTTACAGTCTACTTGAGGATCGTTAAATCCTCCAATATGCCCTGAAGCTTCCCATACTTGTGGATTCATTAAAATTGCTGAATCAAGCCCTACATTAAATTTAGGCTCTTCAATAAATTTTTTCCACCATAATTTTTTAATATTATTTTTTAATTCAACTCCCAAAGGACCGTAATCCCATGTATTTGCAAGTCCGCCATAAATTTCTGAGCCTTGAAATATAAACCCTCTTTGCGCACATATTGACACAATATCTTTCATAGTGATTTTTTCAGCCATTTTTTTCTCCTTGTGCTAATTTTTAAACCAAAAAATCTTCCATCCCTACAGTAAGTAAGGGACGAAAGATTATTTTCCGCGGTTCCACCCTAGTTGATGCATTGCATCCACTTTAAAATTATTACTCAAAAGTTCCTTCATATGAATTATAGGTCAACATCCCACCATCATTGACTCTCTAAGCTATAAAACATATTACTCATCTTTATCATCGTATATATTAGATTAATTTTATCAAAATACTAATCAAATGTAAACTATTTTATTCAGCTTCGTCTAAATTTTCATCATTCATTTTAGCTTCATAAAATCCGTCATCTTCATTTATTTCAGTTTCATATACATCAGCTTTTCTTGTTTTTTTATTAATTGCTTGATTATATCTTTCTTTAGTATATTCTTTAATATTTATTTTTTCATCATCTTCATTTACTACGTAGATTTCACAACCAGATACTACAGCAGCAGCGATTCCAACAATTGCAGCCGTTGAAAATATAATGCCACCAATTACACCCGCTACTACAGGAATATTAATAATGTTTTTTCCTTCTTTTTCAACAAGTATTCTTGAAACTTTTCCTTTTTCAACAAGTTCTTTTAATTTTTTTATTAAAACATGTTCTTCTTCAGGCTTTTCTTCACCATTTTCTAAAAGTACAATTGCTTCAAGAATATCTCCATCACATTTTAAAAGAGCTTCCTTTGCATCTTTGTAATTTACACCAGTTCTATCAATTACCTGATCAACCATTTCCAGAGTTAGTTCCATTTTATTCCTCCTTAAAAATATTTAAAAATTTCAAACTTTTGAAATCACTTTTATCCAAATAATACGTTAAATACTTATATAGTATTATATCCATTTTCTTTATAAATAAACTATTTATTTCAATATTAATAATTTGTGAAAATTCGTTTTGTTCGAAATATTGAAATATACTAAGCAGCTTTAAACTTATATTCAAACTGTCATTATCGTTGCATTTTTCGCATACAACTCCGCCATGATAAACACTAAAACCAATATTATTGCTAACTTCTTCTCCACATTTTGAGCAATTATACAATCTAGGTTTATAACCTAAATTGGTTAACAATTTAAATTGAAACAATACCTTTAGAAAAAGATAATTCTTATTTTTCAAATTATCCAAAGTCTTTAATAATAAAACAAATAGTTCTTTTTCACTCTTTTTTTCAACTATTGAAGTTTCTATCAGCTCTAAAAAATATGACCCATACGACAATTTTTCAATATCTTCACGTATATAATAAAAACTGTTGATTACTTCTATAGAATTAATTCTATTCCATTTTTTACCAATATACAATTCAAATTCTCCATAAAAAAACAAATTAGAAACTCCAGAAACTTTTGATTTTGCACTTTTAGCACCTTTTGCAATTGCAGTGATTTTTCCAGATGAAAAAGTAAAAAGATCAACTATAAGATCGTTTTCTGAAAAATCTCTAATTTTAATTATTATTGCTTTTGTTTTTAAATACATATCATTATCCAAACTTTGAAATTAAAAATGTTGCCATCGAAAAATAAATTGTAAGACTAGTAATATCTACAGTAGTTGAAATAAATGGAGCTGAAGCTATTGCAGGATCAACATTTATTTTCTTAAACACTAACGGTACAACCGTTCCTATAGTTGCAGCCGTAATAATATTTGCTGTCATTGAAATTCCAACAATCAAGCTTATTATTAATTCGCCATTTAAAATATATGATGCTATTGCAACTACTGTCGCACAAATTATACCAACTATTATTCCAACAGTTATTTCATGAAAAAGAGTAATCGGAATATCTCTTGTTTCAATACTTCCTACAGCAATATTTCTAACAGTAATAGTTGAGGATTGTGTGCCTACATTTCCACCCATTCCTGCTAATAGAGGCATAAATAAAGCTAAAACTGTATTTGCATTAAGTACTCCTTGAAAATGCCGCACAATCGAAGCAGATACTAACCCTCCAAAAACTGTAATTATCAACCAAGGAAGCCTTGCTTTTGTTGAAGAAATAATATTTTCGAAAACTGTATTTTCTTCACTTGTATCATTTTCAGTAGTTCCAGCAAATTTCATAATATCTTCAGTTGCTTCTTCTTCAATAACATCAATAATATCATCAACCGTAATAATTCCAACAATTTTATCAAAATTATTTACTACAGGAACTGCTAGCAAATCGTATTTCGAAACAACTTGTGCAACTTCTTCCTGATCATCATATACATTAACAGAAATAACATTTTTATGCATTATTTCTACGATTTTAGTATCATTTTCAGCAAGTATTAAATCTCTAAGAGAAAGCACTCCAACAAGTTTCCTTTGATTATCAACAACAAATGTATAGTAAATGGTTTCTGCATCAGGCGCATTTGTTTTTAAATACTCTAAAGCTTCAGCTTTAGACATATCCTCTGGCATAGAAACAAATTCACTAGTCATAAGACCACCAGCAACATCAGATTCATATGCAAGTAATTTCTTAATCATTCTTGAATCTTCAATATCCATATGTTTAAATATTTCAATAATACGTGCGTCAGATAAATCTTCAAGTTTATCAACAATATCATCTTGTGACATTTCATCTAAAATTAAGTATTTTTTTCTGTCATCCAAATCTTTAAGTAAATTTGAAAACGCTTTAGGCTCTAATTCTTCTAAAATACCTGATGCAAATTCAATCGGAATCAATTCAAAAAGCGTATTCTTTTCTTCTTTATCAAATTCATCCATTATATCTGCTATATCAATATAATGGAGTGATTCTAAATACTCTAATAATGCATCAAATTCTTTAAACAAAATTAATGATTTAATTTCTTCTAAAATTTCTATTTCTCTATTGTTTTGTTCCATCATTTATCACCTGTTATTCTAGATTTCTTAAATAGAACTCGCTATTTCTCCAATCTTTTTTCACTTTAACCCAAAGGGTTAAAAACACTTTCATATCAAGCATTCTTTCTATATCTTCTCTAGCACTTTTACCAATACCTTTTAATTTTCTCCCGTTTTTACCGATAATAATGCCTTTATGAGATTTTTTTTCACATATTATTGTAGCATCAATATCAACTATTTTTTTATCACTTCGTTCTTTCATTTTATCAATTTTAACAAAAACACCATGAGGAATTTCATCTTGTAAATACATTAATAATTTTTCTCTGATAAGTTCAGAAGCTATTTTTCTTTCAGTTTGATCAATAATCATATCCCTTGGATAATATTCAGGACCTTCCGGCATATAAGACTCTAATACTTTAATTAATCCTCTAATATTAGTATCATTAAGCGCTGAAATACATACAATATCTTTTATAAAATTATACTCTTCATATATTTTCATTAATGCTGCTAATTCGCTTTTAGATACAAGATCAGTTTTATTTATTACCAATATTACCGGTACACTTACTGTTTTCAATATTTCAATAATGTATTTATCTCCCGGCCCAATAATAGCTGAACTGTCAATCATAAACATTACTACATCAACTTCACCTAATGTACTTTTTGTAGTTCTCACAAGTTGTTCACTATATTTGTTTTTTGGTTTATGCATTCCAGGAGTATCTAGAAATACTATCTGCGATTTTTTCCCGTTATATATTGCAGAAATTTTATTTCTTGTAGTCTGCGGTTTATCCGAAACAATTAAAAGTTTCTCTTGAATAATTTTATTAATTAATGTTGACTTTCCAACATTAGTCCTTCCAATAATAGTTACAAATCCTGATTTGAAACTCATTATTTCAACTCCTTCAAATCTTTACCAGTAAAAGAATGAGGCAAAAGTTCACTAATATTTGTAATCACTAAACCATCTTTTCCATCAACGATAATATCAATATCATCACCAAATTCAACAATAACTTGTCTACAAATTCCACACGGGAAAGTTGAATCACTATCTCCTGTGATAGCTATTGCTTTATACTCAGTCTCGCCTTCGCTAACAGCCTTAAAAATTGCAGTTCTTTCTGCACAATTTGTAGCTCCTAGAGATGCAATTTCCACATTACAACCAGTAAATACTTTCTCATTTTTTGTTAAAAGTGCAGCTCCAACTCTAAAATTTGAATATGGCACATAAGCCATTTTTTTAGCCTCTCTTGCAACTTCCATTAATTTTCCGTATTCCATTTTTTCTCCTTAATTAATCTTTACTTCCAAACTGTAAGGAACAACTTGTATCCATGTTTTTCCTACATTCAATTTAATTTCTTCTCCATTAGAATAAAAAATTGTTCTTGAACTTTCTGTTTTTTTCTCCCAGGTTACTTCAATATATTCACCATTTGTAAAATAAAGTCCATTACCCGTTCCAACTATACTGATATCTCTTCTAAGTTTATCATCTATAACTCTTGTTTTTGCAAATTGCACTAAAATATTTTTTACAGTTATTTCTTCATCATTGTTTTCATCGATATATCTTTTAGAATTAGTATATCTATAATATAAACCACTTTCAATATCATATCGATACTCAGAAGTATAACCTTCTAAATCTTTTCCTATAGGATCTTTATAACATATTTTAATTATACTACCATTTTCACCATTAATCTTTGTATCTTCTTTATAAAAATTTAAAAATTCTATTTCACCATTTGTTTTATATTTTTTCCTATTTGCTTCTTTTAAAATCGCATCTGAACTTGTATACATATTATGCGGAATTTTCTTATGATCTACTCTCCAAAATATATTTGAGCCGCAACTCATTGCATCAATATCATATGAATTTAATCTTTTAATATCGGCTAAACCTTGTGGCGATCCACCTACATGAGTATAAAAAGCATTAAATTCCAAGCTTTTCTTAACAAAATAAGGTCTTGCACTTCTAACGGGCCCAATATTATCAGGATATTCCGATTGAAAAACAGCCATATATCTTGTTATTGGACCTTCAGCTAGGATTTCATAAACAATATCAGCTTGCGACAATCCAGCTTGAGGCCTTGCAGTATAAAAGTTATCAAGCATAACAGCAAATGCTCTATTATTCATATTCGCTTCTTTAATTTCTTCTCCAGATAATTTCGAATAAAATTTTTCCTCTTCAATCTTAACTTCTGGTTCTTCAATCACCTCGTTAATTATAGGCTCTTCTTTCTTTTCAACTTCAACTACATTAACTTTTACAGGTTCTTCAGTTTCTACTTCAACTTCTACAGGCTCATCTGAAATCACAGAAGAGCTACTGCAACCTGTAATTAAAACAAGTAAAAGAATGGTAATTAGCAACATTATTTTTTCCATATTTATCTTTCCAAATCTACTTTCTTGAGAATTTCTTCTTCTTTTTCTCTCATAATAGCTTTATCTTCTTCATTCATATGATCATAACCTAATAAATGTAAAACACTATGAACAGTTAAATATCCAATTTCTCTCTCTACAGAATGTCCAAAATCTTTAGCTTGTTCAATAGCTTTTTCACAAGAAATAACTATATCACCTAAATATAAATATTCTTCTTCAAGCGCTTCTGAAATATCGTCGTACATAGGGAATGAAAGGACATCAGTAGGAAGATTAACACCTCTATATTCTTTATTCAACTCTCTAATTTCATCATTATCAATAAATAATAAACTTACTTCAACTTTCTCAAATATATTTTCATAATTTAACGCCGCAGTAATACTTTTTTTCACAAGGTCCATCAATTCTTCGCTCACCGGCACTTTATTTTGATGATTATTTAACAATATATTCATTATTTTCCACTCCTTTTCTCAGCTTTTTCATATCTATCAATAATACTTCTAACCAACTTATGTCTTACAATATCATTAGAACCAAATCTTGAAATATTAATATCTTTTACATTATCAAGAATTCCTATTGCATGTACAAGTCCAGAAGTTTGATTTCTTTTTAAATCAATCTGTGTAATATCTCCATTTACAACAACTTTCGATCCAAACCCAAAACGCGTTAAAAACATTTTCATTTGTTCAACAGTTGAGTTTTGTGCTTCATCAAGTATAATAAATGCATCATCCAATGTTCGACCTCTCATATATGCAAGCGGCGCAACTTCAATAAGTCCACTTTCTCTATATTTAGTAAAAGTTTTTGCACCTAAAATATTATAAAGTGCGTCATAGAGCGGTCTTAAATATGGATCAATTTTCATTTCTAAATCTCCAGGTAAAAATCCAAGATTCTCTCCTGCTTCTACTGCTGGTCTAGTAATAATTATTCGACTAACATTTTTATTTCTAAACTCTCTTACAGCTACTGCAACAGCTAAAAAAGTCTTACCTGTACCTGCAGGTCCCACTCCAAATGTTACAACATTGTTATTAATAGCATCCACATATTTCTTTTGTCCAAAAGTTTTTGGCTTAATACTTTGTCCATGAGCATTCATGCAAACAATTGTATCTTTAATACTATCAAGTTCTCTAGTTTCACCTAATTTAATTTTATTTATATAATAATTAATTTTTTGTTCATCAAGAATACCTTCATGACTAACAAAATCAATAAGTTTTTTTATTAAAACTTCTACAACTTCTTTATCTTCTCCAATTAACACAATAAAATTTTCTCTTATTGATATTTTTATATCAAACTCTTCTTCCATTAGTTCTAAATTTTTATCCATACTACCTAAAATTTTATGAAGTATTTCAGTATTTTCAATAACCATTTTAATGTTTTCCAATAATATTTCCCCCTATTATTTACTACTTTATTGTATCACAAAAACAATTGATTCACAAAATACTTGCTATTTTAGCAAACACGAAAGCCTGTGAATATAATATTTACAGGCTTTAAAATTACATTAATTTTTCTTTGACAATTTTTGCTACAGCACTTCCTTCAGCGATTCCTTTGACTTTAGGATTTACTATACCCATAACTTTTCCCATATCTTTCATTGAAGAAGCTCCAACCATTTCAATCGCTTCAGTAACAATTTTTTCAATTTCTATAGCTGATAATTGCTTTGGTAAATACTCTTGCAAAACTTTAATTTCTTCTAATGCTTCATCAACTAATTCTTGTCTTTCAGCTTTTTTAAAATCTTCAATTGCTTTTCTTTTTATTTTTATTTGAGAAGCAATAATATCCATCACTCTTTCTTCTGGCACTTCAATTCTTTCATCAACTTCAATCTGTTTTATTGCAGCTCGAAGCATTGTTATAACTGATTTTCTAAGCTTTTGCTTTTCTTTCATAGCTACTTTTAAATCATTCATTAATCTTTTTTTCATATTTTTTCTCCTTAATATTAACCCGGAGTAGCTAATTGCAAAACTATACAACCTATTGCAATTAGTAACTTTCTTTCATTTATTTTGAATAGTTTCCTCCAATATGGGTATCTATATATCAACAAATAACAAACAAATTCCCATGAAAGGAGAAAACTATGTCAAACTTTTATCAACTTTCTTTTTTTGATATCAATAAAGAAACTCGTAATTTCCTTACTGATAATTCAAGTAATTACTTTGAATTATTCAAAAATTTTATCTCTTTTACTGATATTATTCCTGACTCATTTTATAATCTTTATTATAAAACAATGGGTCGTGATAGAACTTATTCTCTTGAATCAATGTTTATGTTTTTCATTTATAAAAATTTTCGTTCTATTTCGAAAGATTCAACTCTGTTAGCCATACTTAAAGATTCTCCTGATTTAA
>Ga0256842_1001192_pt1 | contig 21382 bp, 20 predicted proteins | sample 4559240metaG_FD_185973 | JGI IMG/M metagenome (GOLD analysis project Ga0256842, IMG submission 185973) | Hydrothermal vent microbial communities from Guaymas Basin, Mexico - 4559-240 | ecosystem: Environmental > Aquatic > Marine > Hydrothermal vents | place: Mexico: Guaymas Basin | collected... | reverse complement strand
TGGACATATTCAGATGTGATAAAATTTTTATTGAAGGAGAGTGGTGAATATGAAGAATGATGTGAAAAAAGAAGATAAAAAAATAGAAAAAAGATTGTGTGCACAGGAAGTTTATTTCTGGTTGCTACACTTCAGAAATAGCCTTCTGATATCAATTGTCTTTATTTTAGTCCTTGCATGCTTGGGAGAACCCATTATCTCGTTCCCAATAGCAATTTTTGTAATCGTATTTTTCATAATGTACCTTCGGAGAGTTATTCATATGATAAAAAGCCTTGAACATAAATATGGCTTGAAAGGGAGGATGAAAGCATAGATAAGAAAACTGCAGGAGCCGGATTTTTTCTCATTTTCTTTGAAGATGTGGAAAATTTAAATAATGCATATGCTAGATATGTAAATATCCTGATTGAACTTGCAGAAAAATACAATTTAAAAGAGGGAATCAAAGAAGATACAAATCTTGATCCAGAAGATAGAAATCTTGTAATAATGGCCAGACAGGAACTTAGAAATTTTATTATCAGATCATACCTAAAGTATAATGCAATAAAGGATTTCATCAAAGATATAGATATAGATGAAAACAAACTCAAAGATACATATGAAAAGGCAAGAAAGGATTTGAAAATGGGAGGAGAGGAAAATATAGAACATTTTGTATCGGAAATCAATAAAGTTTTTGCATCTTCCACACTTTCAGACATCTTGGTTGAAGCAAGAGATATTTACAGACAGATGATTGAGACGGGGCATGAATGAATTAATCATTACGATGAACGCCTATATCGACATTTTCGGCAATCTAATTTTGAAAAGGGTAATAGGCAATAAAAAAGCAATAGCTCTCGTTTTGAAAAAAGCATTGAATGATGAAAATATCAAGATTGTTATAACAATAAAAAATAGAGAGAGGGCTAAGAGATTTTTAGAATATTTGGAGTCTACAGTACAGTAGAACCTCCTCTTGATTCCATGCCAAGACCAAGCGCTCCAGTAGCGCCAAGTACCAAACTGAGTATCAGCGATATGATCACTGCAAGCGCCATTATGGGTATGTAGTTACCGGTTGTCTTCAATCCCTTGAAGCTCGATGCGATGGCATCTTGTATGTATGTTTTTATCGTTGTGTTGTTTATCGAGTTGATATCACTCTCGGTGTTCTGGTATGCAGAACCTCCAAGCACACCGACAAAGATGAAAACCAGCACTATTACTCCGACTCCAGCTATCAATGTTACCATTTCCTGTACGGTGAACCCAGCCATAGCCCCTTTCTTTTCATATACCAGCTCTTTCATTTCTATATCACCATTTTTAAAATACTTTAGGTACTTTTTAAAGTGATGAAAGTATACCAGCTTCGATAAATTTAAATACTAGTGTCTCGCCCTTCTTTTCTTTGGAGTAATTCCGATAACTATCTCCACGATGGTTAAGACTACTGTGAATAAAAAGATGAACGTTGCGACGTTCAGATACATCGCATACAGCATTGTATGTTGTGCCAAAGTACTTAATAGTACCAGTAGATAGAAGATGCCTGAAATGAATAATAGTATAAATACATATATCCTATCGTAGAAAGTTCCAAATCTCATAACATTTCCTATCTTTAGACCTGCAACTCCTATCAATACCAAAATTGCAAAAAACATAACCAGATCTGCCCCATTCATAATATTACCCCTTACTTCTTTTATCTTATTTAAAATTTCCTGTTCTAAAGAATTATTTGAGGAACCATTTGCCAGATCCTCAGCCGTGTAGTTGCCCCATCTGGTTTTGTTGATGTAGTTTACGGTGTTGTTGATGTTTTGTAGCGCATCATCATTCAGAGAGATGTTGTTGAGGTCATTCTTAGTTGCCCACCAACTGCTTGAATTTACAACTCTAACGTATGATGTGTCTTTGATGTTAAGGATCGGTACTTCTACATGTAACACGTAGATGCCAGGACTGCTGAAGGTATAGTTATAGTTGTAGTAGCGTGTATTAGCCATTTTTTGCATCTCAGCGTTGGAGACTACGGCTGAGCCATCACCTCTTAAGATTGTAAGATACGCTGGGTAGGAGTTTTCCAGTTCACATGCGAAAACGATCGTTAAGGTTGTGTTTTGCTCTATAACTTCGCCTTTTGGATACACGATTCCTGAATGTTCTGTGAGCATTCTACCGATTGTTCCACTCTCCGTCAGCGATGCGGTGGGTTGATTCCAGATGTCATATGGTACGATGTAAGGGAATTCAGCAGGTGGTGTAGCTGGCTGTCCGTTCAGCCAGATTTCTTGTCCACGATAGTCGATTTGTCCTGTCCAGATTGCCATGTCGTCGTCAATATAAACATAGGGGTAGTCGCCATCGCTCTTGATTTTTACTACTGCATAGGGTACACCATCCTCTTTTGCTGTTCCAACAACTGTGAACGGTATCCACTGCTCTGCGTAGCTTGGCGATGGGAATGTCCACTTTGCAGTCGGCTCTTCATTGTAATCTATACCAAGTCCTTCTATGTAGATTTGAGGCAATTCATAGTCTGTTGCGTCTTCGAAGTAGGAGCAATTCACATAGATGTAGCCAACGTACTGGACTGGTTTGCCTGCTTGCGTATCAGCCAATCTGATTTTGTATTCATCGAATGACTCTCCGCTGACTTTTGGTTCGAGCCTTAAAGCGAAATTACCATCACCTTCGGTTCTATATATCGTATCATCGCTATCAGTGTAATTACCAGTTCTGTGAACCTCACCGTATTTGTAGATTATCCAATCGTTGTACTGAATTTCATTTCTGCTTGTGAATCTTATCTTTGTAGTATCCAGCCAGTCCTCTCTGAAGACTTCATAGATTTCAGTTGTAAGGTTGGAATAAACGATGTTATGATACCAATCGGTACAACCATCATCCACATCAATCGTGAAAATGGAAAAGGCGTTCTCTATTGTGATATCGTGAATATAGTTATTCTGCGAAATGATGTCGCCAGCGTAGTAGAAGCAACCTTGAAGATTTTGAGTTGTTGGAGAGTTGGTGCTATCGGCATAGATATTCTTCATATACATATCATATATTTCATTGTTGGAGGAGCCTGCAAAAAAGACTCCAAATCGTGTATTCAGAAATGTTCCGTCATGTACTTTATTTTTAGATGAAAGGTAGAGGTAAAGCCCATACTGTGCCTGTATCCAAAAGTTGGAGAGCTCGTTATCACTTGATTGAGAGAACTGGATTGCATAGTATTCAGAGATTCCAATAAGTTCATTTATAGTGAAACCCTTGCTTTTGTAGAGAGTGAAAGCCCCTTCACCCCAAGTCCAGCCAGAACTTCTGCTATCACAAGTTGCAATCTTTTCCAAATGTCCATTCTTTCTGCATCTTATATAAAAATACTTACAGTTATCTAACAATACTCCTTTTAGAATGTCGTTGTGTGGATAATTTACAAGGGAAATCTTTGGATTGTATCCTTCGTAGTAGGCAGGATATCGCATGTAAGCATATCTAACCCAGTATGCCCTCCACCACCTAATGTAGTAGATGTATGTATCTGCACGGTTCTCTGTAGATGAAATTTCATCTCCGTAAATGTTTACATTTCTCCTTATTAGTAAGACCCTACCACCAGCATCTCTGGGATAAGACAGGGAAGAAGTAAGAGTGATTGTGGTTTCGTTGTTCGCTGAATCATAGGAAAGAGATGAAATCTCATAATATCTGTGATCTCTCTGATAATCGTAATAATGTCTTGTTGCGCTATATCTTGAACCACCTATCCTAATTTTATCCCCAACCTGCCACTCATCTGTTACATCTCCTTCTACAACTATTTGATTTGTATTTTTATCAGCATCATACTTTAAAACTGCATACCACTTCTCAATCGGAGAGCCGTAATGCTCGATTTTCATCCAGGAGGAACGATAACCATAGATACCTGCTCTCCTGCTTGTGCCCTCGCAGTTGAAGAACCAGTTGACTGTTTTATCTGCAGGGATGGGGTTCTCTTCACTATCTCCTATTTGCCAAGCAACTCTGTCGCCACCGCTGATATACATCCTTCCTTTGATTTCCACTGTTATGTCTGAAGTGATGTTGGATGGTATGTATAGTCTGCCTTTAGAAGTTATCCATAGACTGCCTTTGTTGTTGTAGCTATCAAGCCTGTCTTTTGATGGGGAAGTTGGGATTGTTACATAGCCTGCTGTCCAATCTTGGTCTATGATAAGTTCATCGGTGATTACAAAAGTATCAGAACTTGAGGGAGTTCCAGTTACATTTGAGTAAATGATTCTGAATGCGTAGTTGCTTACATCCGATGTCCACGAAGAGAAACCAGCGTTTTTACTGAATTGTAGATACAAAGAATGACCACTTGCACGATAGATTTTAAATCTGTATTGGTTGGCGGTATTTAATGGATAAGAAGTATCGAATCTAACATCCACCATGTATTTTCCGTATTGTTTTTCAGGGCCTGCGTTGACATCATCTGGAAAGTGAATGGTTTTGCTTCTGACTGTATTCCAAGTAGAGCCACCATCTGTTGATTCTTGCAATTCTACTACTATGGTTGAATCGTAGTCTGTGTAGGTAGACCCTGCATGCAATCCTAAAATCACTCCTTGCAGATTGACAGAGTTGGCTGGAGTGAATTTTAGATAGAGAGGATGAGATGAAGTTCTAATTTCCATGTAACCTTTGTTTGCTCCTTTTTGATTGAACGGCCATAAATAATTAGTATCCCACTCAATGTTGTCTGCTTTATACCATGTAACCGAAGAGATGTTTCCGCCATCTGCCTGAACCCACATTGTCGCCTTTGCATTATTTAAAAGGAAAAAAATCGCAATGAAAAGCAAAGGAATCAGAAAAAATAGCCATCTTATTTTCATACCACACCCCTTCCTTTTTGATATGTTATAAACAATGAGATTAATAATATTACTATTGAGAAGATGAAAGCCACAAATGCGTAGATGTATTCGTATCCAAGCTGATAGAATACTATAAACGCTCCAGCAAACAGCAGGGTTGCAACGATCAAGGCAACTTTCATATCCTTTGCCGAGAAGATTAAAGATCCCAGAGCTATGATTACAAGTGTTAGATTCTCCACTGAGATTCCTATCGTGTTCTCCAGCTGGGATACAGGGTCAATCATACTATCGTCCTCCCACTTCTTATCTGCACGATCAGGCTGATTATGACTATCATATAAATTACGGATGCAATTGCAAAGATTATCATTGAGACTCCCCCTTGAAAGGTTGGATCAACATGAAAAACATAGCAGAAGAGATTCCAAGGTATTGTAAGCATTTCTGGTACTGCAAAAAGGAAATTCATGAAAAGGTCTATCAGGAGATTACCGGTATAGAAGAGCAGAAAAGCTGTGTTTATCAAGCTTGATTGCTTCATCGATGATGCAGTTTTGTTGAACTCTGATATTATCTCTCCCGTTGACTTTCCATGCTCCATCCTTACTTCTCCCATCATGAAACTTTTCAATGCGTCATCAGGAAGAGAATATACAATCATCGTCGTTGAGAATGAGAAGAGTATCTGCAGGATTACTATAACTTTGAGAAAATCCATCGTACTCAATAGACCACCCCCTTATTCTGTTCTTTATAAATCAGTATGATGATTATGAGTATGATTATGAATATAGCCTGCAGGAAAGTAATGTACCAAGCTGATGTGGATATTGCTGTTATTGCTATGCTGATTCCACACAGCACTATACCGACTATTCCAAAAGCATGCCTCGATGCAACAAGAGATATTCCAAAAATCATCAGCCCAATTGCAAGGATAGCTCCAACAGCAGAGTTCAGTATTCCGTAACCACCTTTTGTTGAAAAGTACTTGACGATTATTCTCTTAGATCCATCGGTTCTCACAGCTGTAACCTTTATCTTCAGATTCGTATTGTTCAGAGAAAGACCAGAGATATCAAAGTAGATTGTGAACTCGTTTGGCGTCGATGTCTCGTTGTAGTCGAACACCACATCATCTCCATCGAATATCTGTATTCTTGCTTTCTGATTGTCATTATTGTCGTTCTTGTAATAGATCAGGAAGAGATTGCTCGATACCCTTTTGACCCCTATCCCCTCGAGATGTATATCGAACAAGGTACTCGTATTGTAAAGAATCAGATCGAGATTGATTTCCGATGCCTTTCCTCCATTTATCAGCCCGATAACAGAGTATCTTCCATCTTCATACCTGTACAGCCTGTACATCTTGTTGATTGTGTATGCGGGTATGTAGATTACATCTTCCCTTATGAACTGAGTTTCTCCTGCAAGGATGTAGCATCCTGTCTCTATATTTTTAACCAGAATCGGTATCCTCTTCTTGCTGTAGATCATCTGCTCATAAAATGTTGTAATGTTCTCTGGATAACCAATTGTGAAGTTCGATTCCGTGATCAGGGAGATGTTGATGTATCTGATGATTGTACTCGAATCCGATGAATATTTGACTTCAAACTTGAGCTGGTCAGCTGTTGATGAATTGTATTCAAACGATGTAACATTCTCAGCCTTCAGATCGAGAGACCAGTTCTTCTCCGGTACAAGAACCAGGAACGAGTAGACTTTCGAAAGGTTGAATGGATTACCTGTTTCTTCATTGACGATGGATATGTTCTTGATGTAAACTCTTATGTGTGCAGTTGAATAGGTTGATGACCATCTGCTTGAACCGTATTTCTCTCCATATGTCCATGCAGAGAAGTAGTAATCTCCATCTGAAAGATCTGTGAGGATTGCATAATTCGATGTCGATGTGTTTATCAGAAGTGTACCATCAGAAATTGATGAAGGATAATCTGTTGTCGAGTATCTTATCATCACCGAGTGGTTTATCCCTTCTGGAACTTCGACAGACCAAGATACATTTATTGATCCATTATCCAAAAAGGATAAACTCAGAGTTGGTGGTATCAAATTGACTATATAAAAAGCATGAGCGACATCTGAGTAGAGTTTGCTGTCTGTGTCATAGCTCCATGCAGAGATGTAAAGAAGAGTATTATTCGTAGGGAAATAATATGATGTACCCGTACCGTTGTACAGCAAATAGCCATCGTCAATCGATGACGGGAATGAATCGTTTCTGTATCTTATAAGTGTGTAATCTGCTCCTGTTCCTTTTGCCCAAGTTATGTAGATGTTCTGATCTCCAGAGAAGGAGAAATCGTGTGGAGGAGACGGTTTTGTGTACTGGGATATATCAGCACTTGTTAGAGATGAATATCCGCTTTCGCTATCATAAGCATAGAGATGATAAGTGTAAAGGGTCGATGGAGTCAATCCTGTATCTGTGTATGTTGTTCCTGAGACCGTATCTACCAAAGTATCTCCCCGATATATCTTTGTCATATCTGCTCCATCTCCCTTTGTCCAAGATATCGTTATCGATGTGCCGTTGAATGATGTGACTTGCAAATCTGTGGGCACATCGGGATACGTATAGTTCATATCCTGAGTGTAGGATGAGGAGTAGGAGTTGGGAGCGTAAGACCATGCCCTGTAGTAGTATGCAGTCCCGGGATTCAATCCCGTATCTGTAAACTCCTCTGCTGTGCCGTTGTAGATTACTGTGCCGTCGGAGGGGGAGGTTGGGTAGTTGCCTTCTTTCCTCACAACAACGGTTGTGTCGGTATCGGGGCTTTTTGTCCAGGAAAGTGAGACGGTTGTGGTGTTGATGGAGGTTGCTTTGAGGTTTGAAGGTGGTTGTGGTGTTGTGGTTGTGAAGGTGTAGGTTTCGTTTGTCCAAGCTTGTCCATCCGTAACGTTCACGTACCATGTGTATGTCGTTCCGTAACTCAGACCAGAAACAGGGCAGGTTATCGTACCGTTTTCTGTATTGTTTCCACTTGCTGAGCCAATATCTGGGGAGGTTTCAATTGACCAGTTCATCAAATCTCCTTCTGGATCGGAGATGTCGATGTTAAGCTGTGATAGGGATACATCTACATCGGTTGCACCGTCGGAGGGAGAGGGGTTGGATTGAACAGGTGGAGAGTTTGATGCAGTTATGAACCAATAGGTTGCGTTAGTCCATTCTCCGCTTCCAGAGTCTGTTGCATTCACCCAGATCGTGTAGTTTGTGTTGTATAACAAGCCAGTTAAGGATAGAGATTTTGTACCATTCACTTCATTAGTTCCAGATGCTGATTGACCGTTTGAGCATTCGATAGTCCAGTTGAATGTGTCTCCTTCTGGGTCGGAGATATACACAGACCATGTTAGAGATAAAGGCTGGTTGGTAGAGCCGTTGGATGGATTTTCATTGCTAAATTGGGGTGGGTTGTTTCCGATGTACGTCCATGAACCAAATGATGACCACGTTGGCTCTGGGTCTGCATATTTTGTTACGAAGATTCTGTCATATTTGAAAAAGTTTCCACTGCTCCACGATCCAAGTTCTATGTATCCAGATGTTAGAGTTGTATCTGTTGCATTAACTTTCAGATTGCCGTCTTCATATGCTTTTATTTCTCCATCTGTATCGATTGTTATCTTGTAGTCATGGAAATCGTTATCCCAGCTTCCATCCAGAGTGTCGAGAGTGTACCATGTTGTTCCATCTTCTCTGTACAATCCCCATAGCTTTCCAGAAGCTCCAAGATCGTAATCAAACTCATATCCTATCGTTCCTGTTGTATCTCTTGTTCCCCCATTTGTATGAAATCTTATGTAATAACCGTATGAACCACTTCCAGGATATTTACTTCTTACATAGATTGCTATTGGTGATTCGAATTGTGAATTTGTGCGTACCTGGCATTTGTTTGATGAACCGTCATGTATCAAGTATCCATCTTCTACTTTTCCTCCTGTTTCTATCTCTGTCCATTTGTCTAAATTGTTAAAATCGTCAAAAAATAGGAAAGTATTATTTTCATCACTGTATAGGGGTGCATTACTGTTGCCAACGAACATATAGATCGTATCTGAGCCATTTGAAGGTAATTTTACCCAGATTGTTGCTTGAGTTGAATTGTAACTTTTTATCCATTGTGGAAGTTGTATGGTGGTTGTAGGATCCTCGGTTGTACCAAAACGAATATCGGCTGGAAAGTTGGAGCAGAGGTTGTCACAGTAAATGATGCCATTTGCGGGATCATCTGTACCAGAACAAGCATAGATAGTCAACTTCATTTGATAATCGGCACTTACCCCTCCACTATCTGTGATATTCAGTTGTTTGTAATACTGCCATCCAGATAAGGGAGAAAGCCCCGGTGTAGTTGCACTTGCTGATGAATAGGTTGAAGAGTAAACGTTATCTGTCGCATTGTAACTCCATGCTTGATAGTAGTAGGTTGTGCCAGCATTCAATCCAGTATCAGAATATGATGTGCCTGTTCCGTTGTAGATAAGTGTGCCTTCCCCTCTGTTCCAAGATGAAACCGTGTTTCGTTCTATGTAGGTCTTGTCTGCGTTTGAACCTTTAGTCCATGATAGATCTATCTGGGACGAGGAAACTGCAGTAGCAGTAAAGTTTGATGGTGGACTTACAGATAGATTAGCATAATACGAAAGAATGTCAGCATTTAGTTCACCTATCCCATTCCACTCACTTGTTTTGTAGTATAGTGTATCTGTACTCTCTGGTGTTCCTCTACGCCATGCATAGTACTGGAATATTGTGAAATTGTACTCCATAGCTTTTTCGGCATCTGTTCGAAGACGATCAGCTGTAAAGTCTTCCCACGCCTCTAAAACAATTGATAAACTGTGTCGAGGATAATTTGTATCATAGTGGTTGTACATATAAGTTATCCATAATGTATCGCCCCATGTCCTCCCTTGATATTTATAGTAGTAACCACTTGTAACTGTAAGATTTTGGGAAATAACATTTGAAAGTTTATCATATCTGTCATCAAATAGGATGAAATAATCAGTTCGATTACCAATCGTTAAATTACCTCTTATCATTTGAATAAAATTATCAAAGTTATCAATTTTTGATAATTCCGTTCCAAAATCATCAAAAATCACTCCAGGGATTATATCTGCATAGCTAGAAAACAAAGTTGATAAGTTTTGCAAATGCTCCGAAAACCAAGATTTGAAAGATGGGTTGTCCAGATCAGTATTTACCCAATCAGTTGGATCATCAGTTCCCCATAGCAAAGGTATCACATAGATGCCTTTTTCTTTTGCAATCTCAAGAAATTCCTGTGTTTTGTATTCTATCCAATTGTTATCGTGTTCAGCATTAATTAACGATGGATCAAAAGTAGCTACAGCTGTGAAGTTCATACTAAGCAAATCAGATATACCGTCAATCATTGATTGTGAATATGAATAATCGGTATCTATCCACCACCATGCAACGATTAGTGGAGGGAAGTCAAGCATATCATTTCTCTCATCCCTTTCTGCCAGCAAGGAAGGTATTGACCCATTTTTTTGATATTTTGCTATGAAAAAATCATCAAAGTATACCTCATCTCCTGATGTGCCTGCACCAAGAAAAATGTGTTGTGGCGAAAAGTCATCATATGAAATCCACTCGCTTTCATTTAACAGTATATCGTCTTCATTATACAGCTTTACTTTTACTTTATTGCCAGTCGTAAAAATTTTCACCCTATACCATGTATTCAGATTAATAGAGCATGATGTCCATCTTAAAGCCCATGACCCAGACTGTCTTGTATAAAGCTTTAATTTTCCGTCTGCATCATCTCTAAACAGTGAGATATAATCTGTTTCGCTACCAGGAATAGCATAAAAAATTTCAGCACTTTGTTCTGTATTTGCAACCACCTTAAATTTTACTGAAAGCATTATTCCTGTGTTGTTTATCGTATCTACTGTATACACGCCAGCATGCTCCCATGAACTCTCTGCCTTGATATGCAACATTCCATTTGTTTCTTCAACTGTTCCAGTATCTTTCTTTATTGTCCATTTACTTGTATCGATTGTTCCATCATTGAAGTCATCAAAAAAGTCAAACGTATCATCCCCATCACTCTCATCTGTGGCTGATGGGTTGCCATAATACATCAAAATCTTACCATCGCTCATCGCATCTGCCGAAACGTTGATCCAAAAGATTGCATACTGGGAATCCACATAAGTTTCTTTCCAGTAAGGTAAAACCGTTGTGTTGTCGATATCTACAAATCTGATATCATCAAAATCTGCTTGACAATGCCCCTCACAGCTCACATCTCCTCCACCGTCGTAGCTAACGTTGAGCTTCATTTGATAGTAGCCAGAGTATCCGTTTGTGTTGATGTAGCAAACTCTGTAGTATGCCCAATCTGTGTTCCACCATGCCTTTGAGGTTTGGGTGGTGGGGGGTACGAAAACTATCAGTAGCTGGAAGAGTAGCAGGAGAAGGATGATTATCGAGCCTGTTTTACGCATGGGTTCTCACCTCCACAGATGGCAACGGCTGGAGGATGAGGAAGAGGATTGCGAGTGGGATGAAGAATTTTGCTGACTTCACCTATACAACCCCTCCTCTCCTCTCATACTCAACCCAGCTTCTTGCAACCACAAAAATAACAAGCACGGTGACTATTATGATGAGAGCCCAAGCATACTTGTAGAAATTACTCAGCAGATCAATCTGACCTGCTGTACTTTCCTGGGCATCTTCAAGAGATGTTTGTAAATTTTCTTTAATCTCCTCATTCTGTATCTGTGAAATTTGGTCTTCTGCATCCTGTAGCAGATCTTGACCAGCATTGTATGTATGGGTCATATAGTCAGTAAGAAGTGGAGATGCGAATGCAAAGAGGAAAATTGTTATCACTGAAATTATTACAAATATTACAAAGAATGAAAGGTTTGCATTTTTGTCTTCTAGTAGCTTTCTCATCTTTTTCTCACCCTCCTTTTCTTTTTTCCTCTTTCACCATAGTAAAGGGAAAGGGCAACCCTCAGCTCGTTGAAATATCCGAGCATGCCTCTCTGTATTGCCTTGTAAGATTTTCTCAGATTGCCGAGCATACCGAACATCGGGATGGAAAATGCCGGTGCAAATCTCCCCGTGTACCCAAGCGGGAACAATGGAGTAATTCCCGTACTCTTCAGGGAAGTTGTTGTCACTTTTTTCAGACCTATCATCTCCTCTTCTCTCTCCTTCTTTTTCAAAACAGTATCCGTTATTCTCTGATTCATCATGATGTTCTCCTGCTGTTCCTTTCTCAGCTGTCTCATGAACTCCAGCATTGCTTGTCCCTGTTTGTTTATATCCTTGACAACATTTGCAACCACAGGAATGTGCCCTCTTCCTCTCTCCTCTCTTATGGGTCCCACCAAAGCTGTTGATGTCGATGGTCTGGATGGAACATGAATCTTGGCAGTCGGAGGATACATCATTATTTCCTGCACGGTTTCGTATGCGGTTGCATAGGCTTTCGATGTAACTCCCGGCAGACCAACAAAGAACTTCGGCTTCACGACAGGAGCTGTAACGGCTGCGGAAACTTTTGCCGATGCCAATCCACTCTGCACTGCCTGAATAAATTTTCTCATAGCGGCGGTAGCTTGCTTTCCGCCACCTGAAGCTTTTGCAGACGAAGAAAATTCTTTAAATGCCTTGGCAAAACTCCCTCTCGTGAGATCAACGGCAACTCCATAATCGTTTATGAAATCAGCAAATCCCTTCTCCGTGAAAATTGCACCCTTAGTTCTTGTTGTGGTCAGATCCAAGCCTTTAATGGTTTTTCTGCCTGCAAATGTATACGAGCTTGAAACGAATCTCCTCACTCCAGCCTTGCCAATGCCGAAACTCCTGTATATGCCTTTGCCCTTCGGGAGATAGGCTTCCACTTTCGAGATTCCCGGTTTTCCAAAGAATCTCATACTAACTTTTGTTCTTCCTCCACCGAGCAAAGATCCTTTGATAATTGCTCTTCCATTTACGATGTCAAGGAAGATTTGATTTACCTTTGCTGAATAATCTGTTGCTGAAAGAGGAGTTATCTTCACCTTGTTTGAAACTACTTTCAGCCTTCCTCCGACTCTCTTCAATGGATAGGTTTCAATCTGACCGCTTATCTTGCTTATCTGGAAGGTTCCATCTGGTTTGAGTATGCCCTTAAATCTCGTCTTTGTGATTGATGCTGATCTCAGAGATGATCTTCCGAGAGTTACATGCTCTCCCTCGATTATCTTTATCCCTTCTTCGCCAACTTTCACGTTTTTGATTATCGTGTAGCTTGTGGAGGGATACTTTCCTGTCCAGTACTGAGATGCCTTGATGTAACCATATTCGTATGGTGTAACATTCTTGTAGATCGGTTGGCCGGTACGGGTTTCGCCAATTTTCACCCTTGCAATTGGAGATGTAGCCCCAACATGCGCAGATCCGAATTGCATACTGTAGCCTATCAGTTTTTCAAGTGCATTCTTGTATTTGCCCTGTGCAACCTCTTTTCCAACATCATAGCCTGAATATCCAATTAGCCCATAGCCAAGATATTTCAGCCCTGCAGATACCCCTCTTGCCACCGACGGAGCCACTCTTGCCACTGCTCCGACTCCAGCGCTCACTCCAGCTCCGATTGCCATGGGGTAAACAACGTTTGTCATTGAGGGAGACAGGAAGTAAGTTTCAGCCCAAGTCAGGACAGGTTGTTTTTTTGCTTTCCCGGTTTTTCTGTATTTCTGTATCCATTGCCATTCAGCTTCAGCTATTGCTTTTCTGCCACCCTCTACTCCTCCTGTTATGAGTCCTGCCCAGAAAGATGGATTTGCCCATCCCCACAAAATTGCAGATGATGTTCCTCTTGCTATCTTCATCCAGTCTGGAAGATTTTTGTATTCTTGTTGTATCTCTCTGTAATGCTCCTCCTGTATTTCTTCTGGTGTTTTGTAGAAGATGAGTTTGTTGTTGACAGTCTTCATATGATAGCCCTTGCGCTTGTAATCTTTGATGGTTTTGAGAGTGTTAGAGAGTGATTGTTCAGTGGAGGAGAGTTTGATGAATGTTTTTGTGAAGTTGAGGAGGTTTTGAGGTCCTTGTGCTTGTATTGCTTGTTTCTGTTTTTCGAAGAATGCTAACGCTTCGTCGCGCGAGAGGACTTTATCACCAACGATCCATTTTGATGTTGGTGATGCGTTTTTGAGCGTTTCAATGTTTTTGTTGATTGTTTGAATGACTTTTAGGTTGTTGATGAATTCATTTGTAAGGTTTTGTTTGAGTTGATGTGTAGTTTCGAGTTGGAGTTTGATGTTTGATTCTGGATTTGAGCGAAGAACAGATGAGGCAAGCTGGCTTATTGGACCGCCTTGTAGTGATGTAGAGATGAGTTTTGATTCGAGTTCATCTTTGTTGGGAAGGGCACCGACAGGTGGAGGACTTTGTTTTGAGTTCGTGTGGTCGGTTGTTTTTGTTTTTATGTTGTTGAGGATGTTGTTTTGAGAGTGTAATTTTAGGTTTGTAAGTTTTGATTCGAGCCCCTCTTTGCTTGGTAGTGAGCCGACGGGGGGTGTTGTGGTTGATGAGGAGGACGAGGAGGTAGATCTGTTTAGTATTGTTTGAGCGAGTGTTCTATCAATAGGGTTGGGAGAATATATGTTTTTCTTAGCCCAGTCAGTTATTTTTCCTGACGGTTTGGAGAGAGCGATAGCACTATCATTATTGTCAGAAGTCTTGGATTTTGAGGAGGTTGAGGTGGAGGATTTTTGAGAGGATTTCACTTTTCGTATCAGGTTATATGTGAGATAATCCATCACCACCTCACCTCCGCTTTTTTGCCCTGCGAACCCGTATCTTTCCACCCACCTTCCTCACCTTGACGTACACTCGCTTTCCATTAATTCTGTACCATCTGTAAGCCCAGTAAGAAGATGGGATTTTTGATTTCTTTTTAGCCATTTCAAATTTCCCTCCATATGTTTTTTGATGGTTTTCAGCACTTTTTAATTATATCATCGATGGTATTTATAGTTTTCTATAAGATCGGCTCGCCAACTTTCGGAGCTCTTTCAGCTATCTTCTCGATGATTTTTTGCAGTTTGAAGGTTGCAACTTTGTTATCAAGAAGGAGTTTGTCCCTCTCGGAGATTTTTCCATCTTTCTGTTCTTTTTCCAGCTTCTTCCTGTATTCATTCACTTCTTTGGTGTAATCGCTGTTGGATCCATCCTCTATTAAGCCAAGAGCTATCGCCAGTTTTTCAGCCTGATCTATCATCAGAACTCTCTCAACAAGTGAATCGTAAAAGTTGCCATACTTGAGACCGTAGCTGGTTGCTCTGATGGCGTAGATGATGGAGAGGTGAAGATAAAGCTCTGGAGATAAAATTGTATCTTCATTGATCAACCCAAGCGCATCACTAAGATCTATTTCTTCATCTGTCAAATCATTTCTTTTCTTTTTCATGATACCAAACCAGTATCTATCATGCCTCTTTCTACAAGCTTTTTAAGTAGTCTTTTTTCGAATTCCTTCCTCTCAGATGGGGTTATATCATGTGCTTTCTCAAACTCTTTTCTTATATGTATTTTATCTCCTTTTCTTTCCATAAAGATTTTGAGGATATCTGGTCTTTCAAGATAATAGTTAACTAAGTAGTCTATCTTTTCGTATCGTGGCGAAATTGATTTTTCTATTTCCCTCAAAACATCCTCTAGCTTTCTTCTTATAATCATAGCTTTTGTTTCAACCATCGTTTTGTCATATATCTTTGTAAGTTCCTCTCTAGGTTTTTTAACCCATAACCTTTTAACAACATAAAGAAAAGGTCTTTTATTTCCTATTTTCAAATATCCTCGAATATGTCTCTTCCTGAGCTTTGGATTTTCTATATCCCTTGTATCCTTCCAGACAAACCAAGGAGAAAAAGACACGAGTGGTCTTGTGAGAGGTCGATAGCATTCAGCATAATATGTTATTGTTCTTCTTACTGAAAAATCTATATCCTTTATAAATTGCGAAACAACAAGCAAAGCAAGAGGCTTTACCCCTCTGCTCATAGCGTTTACATCTGCGATAACTTGATTGATAAAATTATACCATTGCTTTGCAGGTATTAATTCTCTTCCTTCATCGATAACAATTGCTTTCATTTTCTTTACTGTTTTATCTTGTGAGAAAAGAAGATTATTCATTTTGTTTGCATACTCTATTGGTACATAGACAAGTTGATCATTAAGAGTTTCTTTCGTTTCAACCCCATAATATTTATTGACAATATCAAGTATTTTAATTGCAGTATAGCTTTTTCCTTCTCCTGAGTCTCCTCCAATAAAAAAGATCACAGGTTTGTTTTTGTCAAGACGATGACAAACTAAACTAGTGATAATTTTTTCTCCTAAAATGTTTTGGTCAAATTCGGGAAGTGGAATCCAGAAGTCGAAAAATCTGCCCATTTTTACTTTTGTTAATATGTATCAATATATAAATATTACGATTGAATGAAAAACAAAACTTATAGATAGGTTTCCATACAGTTTCTGAAAACTATAATTTTCAGAAAAAGGGAGAAAAGTTTAAATATTATGAAATCTGTTGAAAATTGATGCCGAAAGTGAAGGATAAGTACTACAAATCTTTTCTTGAAGGGGACTTGATACATCTGATTGATAGAGAAGGAATAGAAAAAGTCATCAAAAATATCAAAAATTTTAGAGTAAGGGGAAAACCATATGATCTAACTGAACAGGCTAGGGCTCTGGTTTTTATAGCTTGGGCTACAGGCGCAAGACCTTGTGAGATAGTCGATATGGTTGCTGGAGATGTTAACAAGGAGGGGAGTTACATTAAAGTAAGATTGAGAGGAGCAAAGGGAGCATTTGCTAGAGTTATTTATCTACCATACAGAGATCCTCTCGTGAAGGAATTCTATGAGTACACGAAAGGGATGCCTCCGCAGATGTATCTCTTCTGGTTTTTCAGGAGCAGATATATGAGGAGGAGAACAGAGACAACGATAGCTGTGAGGGATCCGGAAACTGGAGAGAAAAAACAGATAAAGAAAGTCTATACAAAACCATATCCGATGAAGGCTGACAGAATAAGATACTACTTCAGAAGGTGGTTCAGCGTCCTGTTTGAAGATGGGATAACTCCATACTATCTCAGGCACAATAGATTTTCATCCCTAGCAACAAAGGGAGAAACCCTCGAAAACATACGGATGCTGAAAGGAGCAAAAACATATGACAGTTGCATTGTTTATACACACATGAGCAAGGACATGGCAAAGAAGATATCAAGAAAGCTCATCGAATAAGAATGCAATTACAAGGAGAGTGAAAATAATAGTGAAGAACAGAATAAAAACAATTTCATCTGTTGCTGTTTTCACCATGCGAAACAATAAAAAGAACATCAGGCAAGCTGAAAAAACAATAACGAGAAAGAAGGATTTTACCTTATTCATATTTCTTTTTCTCCTTCGGTACGATCCAATATATCGATGCTGTAACAAGGAATAGAGAACCGAAAATGATGAAAATGAGAGTCATTTTTCTAACACCCATTCAATTGTGTCTGGAAATATAGGCAACTTCAAATCCATTTCAAGATATTTTTTAATGTGATAAAACGGAAATCCTCCCCTGTAAACTTTTTTCTTAATCAGTTTGAATTTAAAAGGTACATACCAATCTGCATGTTTACCTCCTTCGATAAAGAAATCCATAGAGGATGGAGTAAAGAAATGCTTGTGGGTTGGGTCTGCAAACGCTGTTTCATGTTTGTAGTAGGGTACAATGATTTCTACTCTTCCTTTGGGTTTGAGGATTCTGTGAATCTCTGACATAACTCTGACAGTATCATCAAGGTGTTCTAAAATATGCTTCATAAGGATAAAATCTGCATAATTATCTGGGAAAGGATATGGAAATTTGTTTAGATCATGAAGAACATCTACACCGTTGAGTAGAGTTTTATCAACATTTATCCATCCCTCACGGATATCTTTACCACATCCAAGATTTATTTTAATTTGCATTTTTCTTCCCTCAGCAATCTTATATCATGCTCTACCATCTTTTGTATCATTTCTTCAAATGATGTTTGTGGCTTCCACCCCAGAAGAGTTTTAGCTTTGCTCGAATCACCACAGAGACGATCAACTTCAGCAGGTCTCCAAAGCTTAGGCGATGACTTTACCAATATTTTACCTGACTTTACATCTTTCCCTACAGTTTTAACACCAGTACCCTGCCATTCAATATCAATACCTATGCATTTGAATGCTATTTTGCAAAACTCCTTTACGCTATGTGATTCTCCAGTTGCTATGACCCAATCATCAGGAATCTTATAATGCATCATGAGATACATTGCTTTGACATAATCTTGTGCATATCCCCAATCTCTTTTAGCATTGAGATTTCCGAGCACGATTTTATCTGATAAGCCAAGATGGATTTTTGCGACCCCATACGTTATTTTTCTAGTTACAAACTCTAAGCCTCTTCGCTCAGATTCGTGATTGAAGCATATTGAGTTGCATGCAAACAAATCAAAACTTTCTCTATAGTTTCTCGTAATGTTAAATGCGAAGGATTTTGAGCATCCGTATGGACTTCTTGGATGATGATATGACAACTCGCTTTGAGGAACTCTGTAAACTTTACCAAACATTTCGCTTGAGGATGCCTGCAGGAATTTTGTATCTGGAGAGAATATACGAATGGCTTCAAGAAGTCTAAGACAACCTAGGGCATTTACATTGGCCGTATAAATTGGATTTTTCCATGAGTAAGGTACGAAACTCTGGGCTGCAAGATTGTAAACTTCATCAAAATTAAAGTCTCTAATGATTTCAAAAATTCGACTTTCTTCCGTTAAATCTCCTTCCAATAGATGAATCTGATCTCGTATATGTTCTATGTTTGGATATATTTGGTTTGCCTTCCTTCTGACCAAACCATAAACCTCGTATCCTTTCTCAAGTAACAATTCGGCAAGATATGAGCCGTCCTGGCCTGTAATGCCTGTAATTAAGGCTGTTTTGCTAATCTTTTCACCTCCTTTGGGTTCATAGAGAATTTAAGGACAGAAAGAAACTCCTTTGTAAAGTATTTGAAATACCAAAAATCTTTGAAAATTAGAGAAAACTGTATCCCTTTCTTTAGTAGGTAGGCATACTCCATTAGAGATGGCTTAATACCAGCTTCAATCTTACCTTTGTAATTCCATATAACCGTGAAATCACCCCACTTTTCACTTACATGATCTTTTAGATGCCAACAGTAAACAGGAACTTCCCAGAGATCATAGCCTTTGCTCATCATTACCTTTGAGAGAATTCCATCTTCAAATCCAGATACTTTTGTAAGCTGTGGAAATCTGATATCGGCATCTAAGAGAGGTTCTCGGAGACATATTGTGTTGTGAGTGTATCCTCTCGCATCAAAAGGTACTTTATTTGCACCATGCTTAAACCCTCCTGGAAATCCAGTCCTATGCTTTGATTCCCAGATTTGCATTTTCCTTATTTTGTCTCTAGTATCCAAAGGTCTGCCAAAAAACCATCCAAGATTGCTTTCTTTCTTTAACCTTTCCATCCACAGCATCATATTGTTGAACCAATTCTCTGTTATTCCTATATCGCTGTCTATGAAGATGATCCATTCGGTTTTTGCCTCCTTTATGCCCTTCATCCTTGCTGAGCCAAGTGAGATGTCATCATAGAAGATTTTGCATCCGTATTTTTCCGCTATTTCGATTGTTCCATCTGTGCTGTATCTGTCGACGACTATGATTTCTCCTCTGTTTTCTTCAGGAATGTAGTTGGTTATGGCTTTCAGGCATCTTTCAAATTCAGGCATAGAATTCCATGTGGGTATGATGATGTCGTACTTCATTTTGTCATCACCTTTTCATATATGCGCGGTTTATTTCCAAACAATATAAATAAGAGTATCGTAGCTAAGAACTTCACCATGATAAATATGAATCTTTTAAAAGGAAGGGACATAATATCTTTTCTGTATTTCCAATGAAACTTTATGTATCCCTGTAGTTTGTTTATTCTGTTTGTTCCTATGTTTTTTCCTGTATATCCTTTCACAACCATTACTTTTGGAATGATTCCAATTTTCCCCTGTTTGGCAATGCGATAAAATAGGTCATGATTATGCTCACTTTTTAGAGATAGATCTAACCCTCCAGCCTTCTCGTATGACTCTCTTGTAAAAACCGTTGCAGATGTTTCAAAGTTTGAAAACGATACAAGTAAATCTGTAGCTGTGATGGCGTTTGGTATTCTCTTTTTTTGTATTCTTTCATCATAGTAAGCACAAGATATCATCGCAAGATTGTCTCTTTCTATGTGCGATATCATTATTTCAAGATATTTGTCATCTATCCAGTAGTCATCATCATCAAGAAAAGCTATGTATTTTCCAGATGAATTTCTTACACCCATGCTTCTCTGTTCTTGTGCAGATAGTCCTTCGTTTATAACTATAATTTCTTTATTTTGATAGGTCTGCCTTTTGGCACTATTTAAGGCTCTCTCTAGAAGTTTTTCTCTTCCTTCCATTGTTGGTATGATGATAGATACTCTACCCTTCAACTGCATCCGCCTCCTCAACACCACAGATGGGGCATCTATCTGGCTTTGTTTTTTCACCTTTTCGTACCCATGTGAAGAGGTGTCCATTTTTGCATACCCACAAACTCATCTATGCACCTCCTTTTTTTCTTTTTTCTCCATCTCCTTCGGCACAATCCAATAGATGGATGCTGAGATCAGGAAAAGAGAACCGGCGATGATGAGATACAAACCGATGTGGTATTGGGTCATTAGATCTCTCTGCCACCAGCCAGACGTCGCAACGCCCTCAGCATGGATGCCGTGTTTTTCCAGCTGTGCCTGGGTGAGCATCCCGGATACGGATACATCGACAGTCCAGACTCCGAGCATGACGAGAGAGAAGCCGACGAGAAGGAAGACCAGTTTGTCCGGGAGGGGGAGGTATGCTTTTTGCATCTTTCTATGGTTTTTCTCCTCAGGTTTGCTTTCTTTCATCACTCTCTGCACCTCCGTTCTTTCAGTCAATCTGAATATGAGGCAGGAGACTGCAAACAGCAGCACAGACACAGCTATGCAGGAATAGACGATGAGAGGATTTGAGTTGCTTCTTGCATACGTGACATACCCTCCAGTCCAGGTCAGGAGTACTGCGGAGATGCCTGCAAGAAGCACAGCCATGAGGGTCAGGTTTTCGGTTTCCCTATTCTCTACCACATCCACCCTCCAGACCACCCATCCACGAGGTTGACACGGGTTAGCCTCTTCTCCAGATTTCTGACAAAGTAACGTTTGCACTCCGCCCTCTGTATGATTTCATCCACAAGAGCCTCTATCTCCTCCGCAGATGCGAGTTTCTGCTCTGCCGATACTTCTGTATCCTTTTTGCCCCGAAATAG
>Ga0256842_1001191_pt1 | contig 21398 bp, 15 predicted proteins | sample 4559240metaG_FD_185973 | JGI IMG/M metagenome (GOLD analysis project Ga0256842, IMG submission 185973) | Hydrothermal vent microbial communities from Guaymas Basin, Mexico - 4559-240 | ecosystem: Environmental > Aquatic > Marine > Hydrothermal vents | place: Mexico: Guaymas Basin | collected... | reverse complement strand
ATGAGGTTGATACAAAATATAAAGTAGCAAAAAAACAATATGAAGAAGCTTTAAAATGATTACAAGCTTTAAAAGAACAAAAAGCAGCTCAACTAAGTCAAATTAAATCTCAAATTGATCAAGTTAGGTGAAATAAAAATCTAGCAGCAGTGAATTTATGAAATATTAAATTATATGCTCCATATGATGGAGTAATTACAAAAAAAATGGCAAATATTGGTCAAGTTGTATGAGCTTGAACTCCAGTTTATGAAATTGCCAACCCTAAAAGTTTAAAGTGAGTGTTCTATGTTCCAGTAGAAGAAATACCACATATTAAAGTAGGTCAACAAGTGATTATTTCTGCATTAGGGGAGGTTGTAACAGGGTCAATTTCTGTGATTTATCCTTCTGCTGATATGATAAGTAAAAAAGTTCCAGTAGAAGTTTTATTTGAGGTTAGAAGAGAAGAAAGAGGTCAGAAGAGTGAATTAATTAAAACTAATATTCCAGATAATTGGAGATTAGGTATGTATATTACTGGATACCCAGCTAGTAAAAAATTTGATTGATTAATAATTCCTCAAAGTTTTATAAGGTATGAATATTGAAAGCCATATATTTATAAAAAAATAACAGAATCACAAAATAACAAAATAACAAATAAATTTGAAAAGGTGTATATCAAGTTATGAAAATGTGATAATGACTTTTGTATAGTTGAAGAGGGATTGAAAGTTGGGGATATAGTAAAATAACAAATTTTACAAAATAACAAAATAACAGATTTATGAAATATTCAAAAGCTGAAGAATTACCTGTATGGAAAGATTCTATAAAATTAGTAAAAAGTTTATATGAAGAAATAAACAATTGAACTTTCAAAAATGATTTTGCTTTACAAGACCAAATAAAAAGATCTGTTATTTTGGTACCTTCAAATATCGCAGAAGGTTTTGCTAGAAAAACTTGAAATGAATTTCTAAGATTTCTTGATATCTCATTATGAAGTTTATCTGAGTTTTATACTCAAATTTATATTGCTTATGAAATTGGATATTTAAATAAAGAGAAATTTGATTCTTTTGATAAAGAAATTTCAAACATAGAAAAACAAATTAAGTCTCTTATTTTATATTTAAATAACAAGTAATTTGTTATTTAGTTATTATGCTATTTAGTTATTTAGTTATTTTGAAATGATCAAAAAATTTACACAATTTTGGATAGAAAATGCAAAGGTAACAGTAGTATTAATATTAATAATGTTCTTTTCTGGTATAGGTTCTTACATTTTAATTTCTAAACAATATAATCCCGATATTCCTGTTCCTGCTTTTAATATTATCGTCCCAGCACCAGGTTTTTCTGCAAAAGAAGTAGAAAATTTAGTGGTAGAACCACTAGAGGATAAAATAGCTGAAATAAAAGATATAGATCATATTTATGGTGTAAGTAGGCCAAACTTTTGAGTGGTAAATGTAAAATTTGAGGTATGAACCAATAAAGAAAAGGCTACAACTAGGCTTTATAACAAGATTTTTGAAAATTTGAGTAATAAACCACTGTGAGTACAAGATCCGATTATAAAAAAAATGGATTCTGATGATTTCCCAATTTATACCTTTGCTATTGTGAGGGAGAGGTCAAAAAAATGAAAAAACAATTCTCTTCCGACCTCTTGAAACTCTTCAGATCTCATAACTTTAAGGAAGGTAGCTTTGGATATAGCAAATAAGTTAAAATTTATTCCTTGAACTTCTGTGTTTTATCTAGTATGAGGTTATGAAGATAATTTAAATGTTATTTTGGATTTGGATAAACTTAAAGCAAAAAATATAGATATTATGCAAGTTTACCAAGCTATAAAGAAAAATAATGTAGTTTTTCCTTGATGAGAACTAAAATTAAATAAAACTCAATCTACTATTACTGTAAATGGAAATTTAGCTGATGTTGATAAATTAAAAAAATTAATTGTTTGAGTGTACAATAATAAGCCTGTTTACCTACAAGAAGTTGCTTATATATTTAAATGAATCCCAGAAAAGAAATATTATACTTTTGTAAGTGATGAAAAAAAATCTCAATTTAAAGATGCTGTTTTTATTGGTATTGCTAAGAAAAAGTCTGAAAATGCTGTTGTGCTTTCAAAAAAAATTAAGGCTAAATTAAAAGAATTAGAAAAAACTTTACCAGCTTGATATAAGATAATTGAAGTTGCAGATCAATGAAAAGTAGCTGCTGATGCTACAAATGATTTGTTGCTTAACTTAATTGAAAGTATTATTATTGTATTTATTGTTTTGTTAGTATATCTTTGATTAAAGGATGCTATAAACAATGCTTTTGCAATTCCATTAGTTCTGTTGACTGTATTTTTGATAGCTTTTGTAATATGAGATAACATTAACAGAATTGTCCTATTTGCATTAGTTTTGGCTTTGTGAATGCTTGTGGATAATTCTACTGTAGTGATTGAAAATATAGCTAAACATTTAAAAAAAAGATCAGAAGAAATTAGAAAAGATCAAGAGAATAAAAATATTCCTACTATTAAAGAAACAATTTTAAGTGCTGTTGATGAAGTATGAAATTGAATAGTTTTGTCTACTATAACTAGAATTTTGTCACTTATTGCAATGTTTTTTGTTACAGGTATGATGGGACAATATATGTGATGAGTACCAAAATATGTAGTAATATCATTATTAGTTTCCTTGTTTATAGCATTTAGTGTTAATCCTTTTATTGCCTATTTTCTTGCTAAAAGAGAAGAAAACAAATTATCAAATAATAAAATAGTAAAAAATAAAAAAACAGGTGAACATAAAATATACAAAATATACGAAAAATTTTTGGCTACATTTTTGTGAGAAAAGAATAAAATTAGGAGGAAACTATTTAAAATATTATTTTGGTTATCATTAATTTTTGTGGTTATTATCTTTCCATCACGTGGTATTTTTAGAATGTGAATGTTACCTAAAGATAATAGAGATCAAATTTATATATGGATAGATTGACAAAGAAATTGGTCAGTTAAAAAATCTAAAGAAGTGGCTACTTATGTTGATAAGATATTATCTAAATTTAAGGTAAGAAATACCGGTTATATAGAAGATGATAAAATTATTAAAAATATATCTTATTGGATTTGAATTGCTCCAGTTATAGATTTTTCTAATGCATTTAGGTGAATTGCTAATAGAAGAATGTCTTATCAAATTTCTTTAAGAGTAAATTTAGTTGATAAAGACAGAAGAAAGATTTCATCTATTGATTGGACTTTAAAATTTAGAAATTATTTAGAAAAAGAAATTCGGAAAAAATATCCAGATGCTAAAATAAGGGTTTTAGAAGATCCTCCAGGTCCTCCTGTAAGAGCTTCTTTTATGTTAAAAATACAGTGAGATAGATCTATTAATTATAAGGATTTAGAGTCACTAGCTAAACGGTTAAAAGACAAATTAAAACCTATTTTAAAAAAAGATCAAGTAGTGGACTTATATACTACAAGAGATACTTATAAAACAGATTATAGAATACAGATAGATCATCAGCTTTTATCTTCATATTGATTAGATCTTCAACAAATAGTTTATACAATTTATAATATTTTTAAAGGCTCAAATATTAGTATTATTCATGATTATCATACAAAAGAACCAATAAATATCTATTTATCAGTATTAACCGGGCAGAAGTACAATGTTAACATTTTTAACAATATTACTTTTATGAATAAAAAAGGACAAAAAGTTTATTTAAAACAATTTGCTAAACTTGAGAAAACAAATTTAGAACATACTATTTATACAGAAGATAAATATAAAACTGTATACATTTATTGAGAACTTTGAGATAATTCAATAGTTTATCCAGCTAATCATGTTACATTTCTTCTAAAAAATAATAAATTTTGGGAATGAAAGTTTAAGGTTATTAGCTGGAATCCTTATGAAATAAATATTAAATCAACAAAAACATGACAAATTTTTAAAATAGCTTGGGGAGGAGAAAGAGAATTATCGTTAGATACCTTTCGTGACTTATGAACAGCTATGATAATGGCACTAATTGCAATTTATTTCTTAATGGTAGCACAATTTAAATCATTTAGGATAGCATGAGTGATAATGATGACATTTTTGTTAGGTTTATTTGGTGTGATCCCTTGATTTGGTATTTTACATATAATAAAAGGTCAGTATTTCGTTTCTCCTAGTATGATTTGATTAATTGCTCTTGCTGGAATTGTAGTATGAAATGCTATTATTTTAATTGAGTATGTAAATTTACTTTTAAGAAATTGATATAGTAAAAAAAATGCTTTGATAGAAGCTTGAAAAACAAGAATGAAGGCTATTATTATTACTTCTATGACAACAGTTTTTTGATCAATGACGATTTTATCTGATCCAGTTTGGGGATGACTATGACGGTCAATAGTTTGGGGACTTTCTGTTTCTGCTGCATTAACATTAATACTAATTCCTATTTTCCTATATGATGTAATAGAATGTAAAAACGAAAACACTGATGTTTATTGTAAAATGGAAGAATTAGTGGAATTAGAGAAAATAAAGTAAGTAGTTCTATATGTTTTTTCGTAATAAATTAAGTTATTCTATTTGTTATTTTTGGCTACGATCAGAGATCTTTTTCTTTTTCGAATTTGAATTTTTTTGTATTGCTTATTGAATAAAAATAATTAAAAATAAGAAAAATATTATACACTTATTAATTTGCTTATCTTAAGTAAGATAATTTAGTTTATATAATTGTGAAATATGCCAAGAAGACAAAAATTTAGAAATATATCATATAATTTTCCATATATATTGTATAAACCTGCTTGAGTTCCGCAAAAAGAATTAGAAATAATAAATCTGCAAAAAGATGAACTTGAGGCTATAAGGCTTATATATATAGAAAATATAAATACACAACAATGAGCAGAAAAGATGAATGTATCTGCTGCCACTTTTAATAGAATAGTTAATTCGTGATTAAAAAAAGTTGCTAGGGCTATTATTTATTTAAAGTGATTAAAGCTTGAAGACTAAATTATAATAGGAGGCCATAGCTTAATTGGATAAAGCTCCACCCTGCGAAGGTGGGGATTGTGGGTTCAAATCCCACTGGTCTCATTTTAAAAATAATATTTGTTGTATAATGTTAAAAAAAATAAAATATTTGTTACTATCTAAAAAATTATGAAAAAAAATATTTGCATATTGATTATTAGTCTTTTTTATGGTTATCTTTAAAGATTTTTTGTTGTTCTTTTTAATAACTTTTTTATTTTCTTATTTACTTTTTTCTTTAGCAAAATATATATCATATATTTTAAAGTCTTATATAGCTTCAAATAATAAATTTGTAAATATATTTTTAAGTGAAGATTTTTTAGTTACTTTAGTATATGTAGTATTTTTATTTTTGATAATATATTTTATATCTAATTTAATTCCTATTTTAATAACGGAGCTTTCTCATCTTTCAAATAATTTCCCTATAATAGATGATTATATAAACCAGATCATGAAACCACTTAAGCAAGTTCAACAAACAAAAGAAATAGTAAGTTCAGATTTAGATAAATTTGTTAATGATAAAAATATTGAAATAGTTGTAAATATAGTAAATCATATTAAACATTTTTGATGAGAACTTTTAAAATTTGTTATGTCTTTTATATTAAGTTACTTTTTTGTAATAGATAGAAAAAAATTGGTTAAATATCTTGAGTGAATTAAAAAATCAACATTAAGTTTTTTATATGAAGAATATAATTTTTTATTTAAGAAAATTGCTAGATGATTTTTACTTGTTTTTAGAGCACAAATAAAAATTGCAATTGTAAACACATTATTAACTTGGATATGATTGCATATTATATCACTTATATTGTGACAAACAATTCCATATTTGTGATTACTAACTTTATTTGTTTTTATTTTTAGTTTTGTCCCAGTTTTATGAGTTGTAATATCTTCTATACCAATATGATTAATTGTTTATAATATATGATGATTTATATGACTTTTGTATGTATTGTCTTTAATATTAATTATACATAGTATTGAAGCATATTTTTTAAATCCTAGATTTATTTCTGATGAAGTAGAATTGCCTGTAAGTTTAACATTTATGTTATTGCTTATTTGAGAACATATATTTTGACCAATATGATTAATTGTTTCAGTTCCATTGTTTTATATATTTATTGAAATATTAAAAGATTTTGATACTTGAATATCGGAAAATTTAAAATGATTTTAGTTTGGTTGAAAAAATTATTTATAAAAGTATAACAAATATATTAATAATTATATTTGGGTGAAAAAATTATAGTAAAAATTCAGTTATTATTGGTTTTATTTATATTTTAAACTATCTTAATATGATTAAAGTAAATTCTAAGAAGAAAATATTTTTATTGGATGAACAAAAAATAGAGTTAAGTTATCAAGAAACAGATAAGTTTTTTTACTTTGATGCAAATTTATTTTCAGATAAATTTAGAGAATATCAAAAAAATTTATTTAATGATATGTTTTCTAAGGTTTTAGAATTAAACGAAAAATACGATAATTTTGTTGATTTCAAAAAATGACTTGAAACTGAAATTAAGCAATTTAATCTTCAACTCAGAGTATTTCAAGAGAAAGTAAATTTAGAAAATAAGATAGAAATAAGAGGTAGTTTACAAATTATTCGGAAAGAAAATTATATATCTGTTTTGATATGAGAAACATCACTTATTATTGTTAGAAAATGAAAATTGGAATCTGTTATTATCAATGAAATTGACGATTCTGATCAAATTGATATCTTTTCAGAAATAATTGAATGAGAATTAGAGGATAAGGATAAAATAATTCAAATAAATTGCAATATTTATAATTATTTATCAGATTGAGAAATAAAAGAGGCTATACAAACGGATGATATAATATATTATTTTTCTGAAATATTAACTACCGTAATTGATGAAAAAGAAATATGATTTATTAATATATTAGATATTAATATTGAAAAAAGTATTATTATAAAAGAAAAAAAAGATATAATTTTTGACTATAAAAAAAATCTTGAAAAATATAAATATCCTATAGCAATAATATCAGCTATAATTGTTATTGTTTTACTAATAATGTGAATTTTTTCTTATATTTCAAAACCAGATACAACAAAAATTGTAACAACAGTAAATTGAAAAAAAGTTGTTTTGGACATTGATATAAATACTCTTAAAAGAGATATAGATGCTTTTTCAAAATTAAATGATACTAATACAGAAATAGCTAAACAACAGTATGATAAAATAATGACTCAACTTAATAAATTAGAAAAAGCCAAAATTCAGGTTCTAGAAGTAAAAGAACTTAGAAAAAAGATGGAACAATTGTATTTTAAATGATTCCATATAAATATAATTACAGAAAATGATTGATTATTAAAAAATATTTATAGTTTTTGAGATAAAGAAATTAAACAATTAAGTTGAATGAAGCAATTAATTTATACAAATTGATTTTTAAATGTAATTTGAAATAAATGAGTTATATTATGAATAGTTTCGAAAAAGTTTAAATGAATATTACAACAAATAAAATTGCCAACAAATATTAATGTATGTACAGTTAATTTATCTAAAAATTGAGTATATTGTGTTTTAGATAACAATACAATTACAAATATTTCAAAATATTGAATATCTTCACTTAAAAATTTATCAAAAAGATGGCCTAACAATATTGTTGGTATAAATATTTATGGTAATAATAAATTGTATTTACTTACAGATAAATCTGTTTATTCTGGTAAAAATTCTTATATTACAAGATATGTTTTGCAGGGAAAAAATTTATTTTGAAAACCAACAAATTATATATTTGAAAAAAATACGGATAAAAAAATAATAAACTGAATTTATACTGGATCAACACTTGCTATAGATTGAAGCTTTTTAATATGGACAAAAAATTGATTGTCACAAGCTTATAGAAAAGATAGTTTTAGTGTAGATATGTCTGCTAGAATTATTGATTGACGAAATAAAGCAATTGTTTCTGATAAAGATTTAATGTGAAAGGTGAAAACTATTTCTTTACAATGAGATAAATATGTATACTTATATGATTATAATACATCATCATTAATAGTTTATCTTACAACACCCTATAAAACTAATGATTCTTATACTACATCATATAAATTGAAATATTTGTTTAAGGTTAAATTTGATTTAAATGATAATGTTGTAGATGCATTGGTAGTATACAATTCTTCACAAAATTTAAGAACTGTATATATTCTTACAACAAAAAATATATATAGTTTTCATCTAGAAGAATTTATGACAAAATAATAAAAGTTTATAACTAAAGTTTGGTAATGAATATTATATATAAATCTAAGGAACAACTTGAAAATTTAAAAGATTCTTGAAAATATTTGACAGAATTACTATATTTGATGTATGAAAAATTACAACCTTGAATTTCTGCTATAGAATTAGAAAATATTGCACAAAATTACATAGATAAACATTCTTTGAAATGAGCATTTAAATGATATTATTGATTTCCTACAAATTTATGTATTTCTGTAAATGATTGTGTTGTTCACTGAATTCCTAATAATTATATATTTAAAGAATGAGATTTAGTTAAAATAGATGCTGGTATTACTTATAAATCTATGATATCTGATTCTGCTTTTTCAAAGATTGTTTGATGAAACGATAAAAATATATTGTGAGCAAAACTTATAAAAGCCACAAAGCAAGCATTAGATGACTGAATAAAAACATTAGTTGTTTGATCAAGTTTTTATAATTTATGAAAAGTTGTATTTAATACTATGAAAAAACATTGATTTAATGTAATTAAAAATTTAACATGACATTGAGTTTGAGTAAAAGTTCATGAGTATCCGCATATATACAATTATCCAAACAAAGAATTAAAGAAACATATTGTGAAAAATTGAATGTCTTTTGCTATAGAGCCCATAACAGCAATAAAATCAAGTAGTTGTATAGAAAAAAAATCTTGAGAGTGGCCTTTATATTGTTCTTTATGAGATTTGTGAGCACAATGGGAATATACTCTTATTGTGTATAATAATAAAATTCAGGTTGTATCCTGAATACAAGAAAATTTATGAATAATTGATTAATGTAAATTTAATTACTAAACTATTTAATAATGGCTAAAATCGATAAGAATTTAACAAATTTAGAAAAAAATGACTTTCAAAAAATATTAAAGGACTTATTTGAGGAAATTAAATCTCTAGCAATAGATAATGAAAAAAAAACAAATTTTGAAAATAAAATATCTTGATTAGAAACAAAATTACAAACCTTATGAGATGCTAATAAAATAATTAAATCAATAGAAAAGGAGTTAAAAACCTTTAAGGATAATCTTAAAGATAGTGCTGAATTATCAAACATATTATCTCAACTTAAAAAGAAATTTTCAGAATTTGAAAAAAAAGAAGTTATAAATCCTACTAAAAAAAATCTTACTTCATTTAAAAAGGAAGTATTTAAAAACATAGATCCTAATAATCCTAAATCTATAAAATCTGCTGCGAATAAATGAAGAAAAAGAGCAAAAGAAAATATATCTGGACTTGAAAATAAAATAGCAAATTCAAAAATTCCATTTTTTTCGAAAATAGCTAAAAAATTACAAAATACTTAAATTTATATTTATGATATAATCCATATTATATGGAAATTTCTTATTTAAAAAATAAATATCATTTTTGGCGGAATATATTTTCTAGACTTATTCCATTTTCTAGTTTATTACTTATATTACTTTTTTTTATTTCTATTTTGTTTCATGGTCAGAAAATTGCTTTTTTTATTTCTTGAACAATTATTCTTGTTTTATATGTTTGGTGGATTATAAGATGAGTAGAATATGTTATATTAGTTTTCTCCTGAATTATAAGATATAAAACATTTCAAAGACTTAATTTAAATAATATTTTTAATTATTCTCCTGTTTCAAAATTAGAAATTCAATATACGAAAAAATATAAACAATCTGATTTGAATTTGAATGATTTATATCATCGAATTATAATACCAACTTATCAAGATCCATTTGATATGATAAAAGATTCATTTGAAAGTATAAAAAATTCATTATATGATAACAAAAAAATTATTATTACATTAGCAGGTGAATATTTAGATATAGAAAATTTTAAAAAAATTTCGGAAAAAATAAAAAAGATTTATTGAAATGAATTCTTATTACTAAATTTTACAATACATAAGCTAAAAAATTGAGAAATACAGTGAAAAGGTTCAAATATAAATTTTGCTGTTAATTCAACTTATAATGAAATATTAAAGATTGCAAAACCTGAAAATGTGTTAGTTCATGTAATGGATTCTGAATCTATAGTTCAAGATAAATATTTTCTTGCAATGTCTTTGGAGTTTTGTTTAACTAAAAACGATATTAGGCATAAGACGATATACCAACCAATGTTATTTTTATTAAATAGATTTTTCAAGGCTCCATATTTTTCTAAAGTTATAGCATTATCTGTTTGAGCATATATATTATGATCAAGTATAAAATGAATTTGAGCTAGAGCACAGGCAGTTCAAGCACAAAGTTTAAAATCATTGTTATTAACTAATTTTTATTCTTCTGAAACTATTACGGAAGATTGACATCAATATTACAGAACATATTGTGTTTTTAACTGAAAATTTCAAATAAAACCAGTATATTCATATGTTTTGCTTGAACCTGTTATTTGAAAAAGTATTCTAGAAACGATAAAATTACAGTATAATCAAATAAGAAGATGGGCACATTGATGTTTAGATTTACCATATTTAATTTTATGTTTTATAGATAAATATAATAAACTTCCTAAATTAAGAACATTTTATGAAATTTTTCGATTAATAGAAGCATCGGTTTTATGGGGAAGTTTACAAATAATACTCTTTTTCTGATCTATATTTTTGTATATTATATGAAATTGATTTTGAGATATACTTATATTGTTTAATGCATTTTCGTTATTAATTCTTATACTAGTTTTATTTTTTAGTTATCGGTTTTTTCCATTTAAAGACTTAGAAAATAAATATGATAAAATATTTAATTTTTTAAAATATTGATTATTTACATTCATATTTATGTGACCATTACTTATGGTTTTAAATTGACTTCCGGCATTACATGCTCAATTTATGATTTTATTATGAAAACCTATGTGAAAATTTAAAGTTACAAAAAAATATAGATAATGTTCTATTTAGTTTGAAATTTTGTGTAAAATTTTTACTATAATTATGCTTTATAAGTAAAAACTAGTATATTATGTATAATTTAAATAGAGAACAAGCAGCTAAACTTTTATGAATTTCAACAAGAACTTTAGATCGTCGGATAAGAAAATGAATTTTAACATATAAAAAAAAGTGAAATAAAGTTTTTTTATCGGAAAAGGAAATTAAAAATTATTTAAAAAATTGAGAAAGCTCTAATATTATTTATGATACTACTATTTCCTCTTCTAATTCTGAAGTTTCTAAATTATCTATAAATACAGATGATTTAATTTCAAAATTATATAAACATTTTGATCAAAATTTTAGTAAATATATTGATATGTTATCTGAAAAAAATAGAAAAATTGAAGAAAAAAATCAAATTATTTTTTCTTTACAACATAAAGTTTCAGAACTGGAAAGCAAATTAAAAAACTCTGTTGCTTTACCATTATACAAACAAAAACAAGAAGAACTCATTTTAGAAAAAGAAAATTTAAAAATTGAAAATAATGTATTATCTGAAAAACTTCAAAAAGAAAAAATAAAAAACATTTTTTTAATATCAATTTTAGTCATATTTGTTCTAATTTTAATATTTGCTATATCATTGTAATGATAAAAAAAAATGAATTATATTTATTAATATTTACTGTATTGATATTTATATCTATAACATTAGTAGTATTTCGTTTTTGAAATACAAAAAATCTTTTATGTCAGCAAGCTTATGTTACTAAAGTGTATGATTGAGATACTGTTTATGCTAATTGATTATGAAAAATAAGATTAGTTTGAATTGATGCTCCAGAAATTTATCATTCGTGACGAACTAAATTAAAATCTTATAAGTTTTATTGATGTTGAAAAGAGTCAAAAGAATTTGCAACAAAATATCTATATCATAAAAATATTTTATTTTGTAAAGATCCTTTAACAAATAATAGATGATGATATTGAAGATTTTTAAGATATGCAATGATATATTCTTGAGATACTCAAATTTCTTTTTGATATTTATCAATTAAAAATTGATTTGCAAAGGTGTATAAATATGCTGACTTTACATTAAAATCAAAATATAAGAAAGCCGAAAGATATGCTAAAAATAGTCATATTTGAATTTGGTCAGAAAAGTGTTTAAGTGAAGACAAAAAATTTAGAAATAAATTTAATATTAAATAAATATGTATTTTGCTATAGCTTGAAAAAATTTAAAATTATCGGAAAAAGAACTTTCATTAATATGAAAAATTTTGTTTAAAGAATGAAGAATATTCTTTTTTAATACAAACGATTTTGAAAAATGTAAGTATTTATCTTGATTTGTTAAAATATGAGAAGTAATATCTATTGATAATTTTGTAAATATTGAAAAAAAACTTTTATGAAGTAATATGTATTTAAAGCCTTATCATAAAGAAAAATTTAATTTTAAAAGATATAAACAAATTGATTTATTAAAATCTGATTTAGAAATAAAAAATAAAGGTATCGAAGCAATATTTTTTAAATCTATAAAAGATAGTGTTTGAATTGTAAAGATTTATCAAAATATAGATTTTTATGAAACTATTGATTTTTCTAAACCTGTCAGAAGTATGTGAATTTGAATGATGCCAGCAAAACTTACACATTTAATGATAAATTTAGCTACTTGATTAAATTATTGAAAAACTATTTATGATCCTTTTTCTGGTTTATGAACAACACTTATGATGGCAAATTATTTATGAAATAATACAATTTGAAGTGATTTAAATATAACACCAACAAAACAAAATTGTAAATGGTTTATGAGTATAACATATTTTAAAAGAAACTATAAATGTTTTATGTTTAAGCAGGATGTAACAAATAAAATTAATCAAAAAATTGCTGATCTTTCAGATTTGATAGTAACTGAATGATATTTGTGACCTAGAATATGAAAGTTTTTAAATCAAAAAGAAGCTGAATTTTTAGAGAAAGAAATTCAAAATATTTATATACAGTGAATTAATAATTTATTAAAATTAAAAAAACTTAAAAAAATAGTTATTACATTTCCTGTTTATAAATTAAAAAATTGAAATATTTTTTTCTTTAATTCTACTTATGAAAAAATAAGTCAAATTACTAAATTTGAATTGATAGATGAGATTTATATAAGACCAAATCAAAAAGTGTGAAGACAAATTTGAATATTTTATAAGTAAAAATTTTTTTAATCTTCTATACTAACTAACTAACAAATAAACAATAAAATATACTAGGTATTAATTAATAAAATGCTATAATTTTTTTGCATATTTAGTAAAACAAAAATAATAAGTTTATTGTGATTATTTAAAGTATTATACAAAACAAAAGTGTATCAAATAATAAGAATATAGCAGCAAATTTAAGTAAGTTTTTATCAAGTGATACAGTAAAAAAATATGTGTGAAAATATATTAATTATATTTTGAAATAGTTATAAAAAGGAGGTAAATATAGCAATAAACGGATAAGATATAAGAAATACAGTAAAAATAAAGGGAGGACAATTATACATATAGTAAGTTAAGTTTGATTTTAGAATATTTATTTTATTTACATTCTAGCCATAGAGCCTGTCATGCCTAGCTACGACAGGTGGATCTTTTTCTTTGGATATGTCTGATCAAGTCTTGTATGACACAAAACAAGTCCGGAATAACACAAAAATTAAGTGTCTATTTGCTTGAAAAAAAAAAGCTCTTTATTATAATAAAAAGACTTTAATATTTAATATTATTAAATCATGAAAAAAATAATTGCATCTTTAGTTATTGCTGTTACATTATTGTCAGGTTGTTGATTAAAAAAAGATTCTCCTGAAGAAATAATAAAACAAACACAAAACAACATTATACAGAAAATGCAAAAAAATGTATTAGCAAAAAAGCAAGTTCAATATGAATCGAATATTAGTCTTGATGCAAAATCTCCATTTTGAGCAGTGAATTGAAATGTGTTGTTTACCTGAATATCTACTAATTTGACTTGACTTGTAAATATAGATGGAAATATTAATTTTGATATACAAAGTGCTAAAAAACAATCTTGATCTGCTAAAATTGATACTACTTTAATAGTAACATTAAAGAAAGTTTATTTTAAATTATCTAATTTTGAGTTAAGTTGACTAGATCCTAGTATTATGATGTATTCTAATATGGTAAAAATGATACTTAATAAATGGTTTTATTACGAAAATAATCAACAAGTTATTAATAGCACTATTAAAAATGCAGATTTTTGAAAAATATTAAAAAAGTATCCTTTATTCAAGGTAAAAAAAGAAATTAAAAATAGAGATTATCTTGTGAAGTTAAACAAAAAAAATTTAGAAAAAGTTATTATAGAAATTAATGAACAAGTAAATAAAAACTTTACTTGAAATTATGATGATTTAAAAAGATCTCTTTCTTGATTTGATCTTGAATGAGAACTTAATATAAAATCTGATAATTTACACTTTACTTTTTCTTGAGATTTAAGATCAGATACTGAAAATGTAAGTTTTCAACTGGTTTATTTAAAAAATAAAATTAGATTGTTGTCTCCAGTAATTGAAGTTAATTTTGATATTAATAATGATAAATATGATTGATATTTATTAATTAATAAAGAAAATATTAAAATTCCTGTTAAATGAACAATATGAGAAAATATTTTTAGTGCAGATGTTACTTATAAACAAAATTGAGTGGATATAACTGTAAATTTGGATTATAAAATAAAGAAAACTAATCAAATAAACATCAAAATTCCTGATAATGCAACAGATGTAAAAGATTTGATGAAATCATTCTGAAATTAATTTATTTATCAAAATAATATTTAAGCAAGAATTGATTTAGTCTTTTCTTGCTTTTTTTATACTGTTTCCCAAATAGCTTTTATTTGTCAATCTACTTCTTTTAATTGAATTAATTTTACATTTATTTTATCTCATACATTGTAATAATCTTTCCAGTTTATTCATTCAGGTAAATGAATATTTTTTTTGTGTAATAATCATTCATACTTATCAGTAACAACAAATAATCAATAATTAAATTTAATTTTTACAGTTCATTTAAAAATATTGTTTTCATTACTATTTGTTATAATATGATTATTGTGTTTTTTAGTTTCATTTTTGTTGTTTTTGTTTGTGTCTTGGCTTTTTTCTTGAATATTTAATTCATTTATAAAGACTGTATTTATTTGCTTTTCTATTTCATTTTTTGGTTTTGTATATTTTTTATTAGATAAATCTTTTATTTTTCTTACAAATTTTTCAGATTGCTGTATATTATCAGGTATAGGTTGAGTTGATAGTCAAAAAACATCACTAGATGTTCAATCTATCATAATTTTTAAGTATGCTTTAAATCTTGGTATTGAGATAATGTCTTCTACAGTAACTTTATTTTTAAACTGTTTTGATAATATTTCAGCATCCTCATTTCAACTATTAAAAGCAATTAAATTTCATACATTTCAAAAAATAGCATTTTTTATTTCATTGGTTATCTGGGTTATATATTGGTTTGCTACTACTAGTGATAAATTGTATTTTCTTGATTCTGATAAAATTACTGCAAAAGATTCAGTTGCAAAATTTTGAAACTCGTCAATATATAATGTAAATGGAGTTCTGTCTTTCATTTGTAATTTTGCTCTTTTCATGGTTTCAATTTGTATTTGGCTTACTATAAAAGATCATATTAGTTCAGAATTGTCTTCTCAAATTAATCATTTTGATAAATTTACTAACAAAATTTTGTTTGAATTCATTATTTCACTTATATCTAATGTGCTTTCTTTTTGTCAAAAAATATTTCTAACAATTCAAGATGCTGTAAATTGTCATATTTTATTTAATATTGGACTAATTGCTTCAGATGCAAATCTTTCTGACCGTTTTGAAAATTCTTTTTCCCAAAAATTTTTCATTATAGGATCGGAAATATCTGTTATTACTTTTTTTCTAAAATTTTTATCTGTTAATATTCTTACTATATCTAAGAAGTTTGCTTCTGGATAATCAACTAAAGTTATTAAAACATTTCTTAAAATATATTCTAATCTTGGTCACCAGCTATAGCTATATAATTTTTTAAATATTGATAAAATTGTGCTTACTAGCAAGTCTTTATTTTTTTCTTTTTCTTCTATAGGAGAGTTTGAAATTTTAAAAAATGGATTAAATCATACTATATTTTGAGTATCGGAAACATCAAATAAAACTATATCATCTATTCTATCTTCTGGAACTATTTTTAGAATAGTTTCTACTAAGTCTCAATGAGGGTCAATTAATGCTAATCATTTTCAATGTTCTAAATCTGAAAAAATCATATTTGAAAGTAAGGTTGATTTACCAACTCAAGTTTTTCATACAATATAAACATGACGAGCTTTGTCTTCTTGTTTAAGTCATATCTTTATTTTTTCGTCTGCCCAATCAGCATTTCATAAAACAGTTGTGTTATTATCTATAATTGGTAAATTTGACGGTGGAGGTAACTTTTTATAGTTTATTTTAGGAATTAATGGTATATTTTCTGTTTTTGTTGGAATATGGAAAATATTAGAAAAATAATGTATTTTTGTGCTAGAAAATATTTCTAATTTTTGTTTATTTAAATTAAATTCAGAATTATCATTTAAATAATTAAAAAATATTTTTTTAAATTCATTAGGTCATCAAATTCATATTGAAATTGCTGTTCATTTAATTCAAGTTTCAATTTGTTGTTTTTTCTTAATTATTTTTTTTTCAGGAGCTTTTCATAAAAAAACTTGGTATACAAAATAATAGATTCACCATAATACAAGTTTAAAAAAATTTCGTATTATTTCAGTTAAACTTTCATATTGTATATCTCAACTTGAATTTAATATTAATGAGTATTTTACAAAAGCATTATTTTTTAATGATATATCTTTAAATAAGAAAAACATTTCTGAAAAAAATTTTTTGTTTTCTCTTATTTTTATAGGATCATCAATTGTGTATAAATACTCATCTGGTTCTGAAATTGATAAATCTGTTTCTACTATTTTAGAAGATGGAAAAAAATTATAAAAAGTATTTACAAATATATTTTTTATCCTTGAAGGAACAGATACAAATAAATGTGCTTGTGAATTATTTCAATATATATAAAAATTTATTCTTTTTGAACTAAATGAAAAGCTTTTTAAAAATTTTTCAAAAGTTTTATTATCAAAATTATTCATATGATAAGGAATAATTTCATAGTATATATAATCTTTTACTTTAATAATTTTATTTTTAATTTTTTTCTGATTGTTCTTTTTTTTTGATTTATTCTTTCTTGGATTGTATAAATATTCAACTATATTTTCTGCAAATTGTTCTATATATTTTATCATAAAATTATTATCAAAAATAAAATAAGGTTTTATTTAATTATAAGCAATAAAATAAAAATGTAAATTTTACATATTGACAAATAGTTTTTTAATTGTGTATATTATAGTATTCTAATAAAAAATTAGAATTGAATTAGTGAAATAATTAAATATTTTGTATTTATCTATAAGTTTTGAAATTTGATATATTAATAATTTTTTACAAAAAAAATAAAATAATTATAATATTAGTTAAAAATAATCATATAGAATTATGAATCAAAATAGTTATAAAAGAAAAGATTATGTTAAAAATATTTATAATTAATTTAAATAAAATGTCATCTAAGCTTTGATCAATATTATCTGAATGAGTAGAAGATAATATAAAAATAGATGAAGAAGAAAAAAATTTTTTAAAAACAGAATATAAAAAAAGAAGGCAAAAGTTTATTGTAATAATTGTAATTATTTCTTTAATTATTTTGTGATTGTTATGATTTTTTTCTTATAAATATAAAAATCAAATTAAAGTATGGTATAATAGAATTTATATAAGTTTATTTTGATTTTCAATAAATCCTGAAGATTACAAAATAGAATGATTTGAAAATCTTAGTTGGTGGTGAAAAATCTTATATTTAAAAGATATAAAAGCAATAGCAGATGCTAATAAATATAGTCCAGAGAATTTTAAAATAGTTCTTGAAAAATATGAAAAAATGTGGAAAGAGTTTGTTAGTGAAAAAAATATAGATAAATTTAAAGAAAAATATGCTAATTTCTGGTGATTAAATTATCATTTTATACAAAAAGATGAGCCGGTTAAACATAATATTATAAAAAATAAAAAAGACAATGAATTAAATTACAATACTAAAGAGTTAAACAATTCGTTAGGCACACAAAATCAAAGTAATTTAAATAATGATATCTATAATACTGGTAATATTAATAGTTCAAATGCAGAAACACTTAATGATGATAATGATATAAAAGAATTAGAAAATTTTACTTGAGATAATACAAATAATGAATTAGAAAATTCTTGAAATAACAAAATTATAGAAAAAAATAATAATGTTGATACATGAACTAATTTAGATTTTTTAACTGGTAATTAAAAATTAATGAAAATACAACAAATTACAACTTTATGAGATGTAAATTTATTTTTAGAAAAAATATTTAATCAGGCACTTAATAATAAAGTTTCTGATATTCATTTTGAACCTGAAAAAGAAAAATTTTTTATAAAATTTAGAATAAATTGAGATTTAATTGCTTTTTACGAAGGGAAAAGTTATGAATACGAACAATTAATTACAAAAATAAAAATATTATCAAATTTAAAAATAGATGAAAAAAGATTGCCTCAATGATGACAATTTGAATTTAATTCGACTGATATGAGAGTAGCAACAATAGCTACATCTTATTGAGAAAAAATTGTTATAAGAATTTTGGAAAAAAATATGGACTTATTGAATATTAAAAAATTATGATATAGTTCGAGACATTTACAAATTGTTCAAAAAGCACTTAAGAAAACATATTGACTTATAGCAATATGATGACCAACTTGAAGCTGAAAGACAACAACATTATATGCTATGTTAGAGCAATTTAGATGAAAAAGTATAGCAATATATACATTAGAAGATCCAATTGAATATAGAATACCATGAATTACTCAAATACAAGTTAAACCTGAAATATGATTTACTTATTATGAATGACTTAAACAACTTTTAAGATTAGATCCTGATGTTATACTTGTATGAGAGATTAGAGATGAAAAAGTAGCAAAACTTGCGATTGAAGCATCAATGACATGACATTTGGTGTTGACTACTATACATGCAAATAATACTCAATGAATTGTTCAAAGGTTCTTAGAATTTTGAATAGATAAATTTGTTCTTGCTAATTCTCTTATATTGCTTATGACACAAAGACTTGTTAAAAGATTATGCGATTGTAAAACTTGTAAATTTAAAAAAGATATTGAAGAAACATATTATAAACCGTTTTTAGGGAAATTAATTGAACAAACAAAACAACAGGAATTTAATATATGTTATAAAAATGGTTGTGAAAAATGTTTGGAAACTTGATATATATGAAGATTACCTATTACAGAAGTTGTTTTTATGGATGAATTATTTAAACAACTTATTTTAGGTAATAAATTAGATATGTGGTATAAAGCAATGGAAAAAAAATGATATTTGACCTTGTTTCAAGATTGACTTATTAAGGCGAGATATTGATTTATTAATTTAGAAGAAATTTTACCTTATAAATAGTTTACAAATTTTTAGTTTAAAATGTATATAAAAAAACTAATTAATTATGTCCAAAAAAATTATATATTTTTTTCAGAATCAGAAGTTAACAATCTATTAGATTTTAATGTTAATGAATTTTTTTTGTCGTTTTTTACAAAAGTAAATTTACAAAAAAATAATAAAAAATTAGTTAAAATATGAGTTAAAATTTTTTATTTTAAAGAGAAATATAAAGAAAATCCATGTGAATTTTTTTATAAATTTTGTAAAAAAGAAGAAGATTTAATTAAATGGTATAAGTTTTTTTTATCAATTTCCAATGTTTGGAAATTATATGATTTATTTTCTTATCGAAAGGAAAAATATTGACAAAGTGCTTTATATAAAAAATATTATTGAAAATTTGCTGTTATAGAAGATAAATTAAAACAAAAATATGAAACTTATGAAAAAGAAATTAAATATAAATTATCTATACAACATCTTGAAAGATTAATTCATAAAAAAGATTTTAATAAAGCAAAACTATATCTAAAAAAACTTGTTTGAGAATATCCAGATAAACTTTCATTATACGATTATTTTTCTAAGATAAATAAATTAGTGATTGCAGATTTAAAAAAGAGTATAGAATCAAAAGAATTTGAAGAATTATCATTAGATATAAAATGAGCTTGAAAACAATGAAATGAAAAATATTCAGATTTAAATGAAAAACAACTTTTAGAAGAATTAAATAAACTTTTAAATGAAGAAAAAACAGATGAATGAATAAAACTAGCTAATTGGATTATAAAAAATAAAAAAGTAAAGAAAATAAAAAAAGTAATAAAACTTAAAAATAAATTAGTTAATTTGGAAATAGATCATATAAGATTAAAACAAATAAGTGATTTTGAAGACGAACTTAAGCTTTTGGAAAAACTTATAGAAGATAGAAGAATCGACAGATTGCTTTGAGTTGTTCAATGAATTTTTGCAAAATATGAGTTTGTTGATAAAAAACCATTAAAAAAATATATTCCGTTAGTTTTTAAAATAGAAAAAGAAATTGATGTAAGTTTATTGGGAGATTGAATGTCTAAGATAGAAAAATTTTTTATGAGATACGCAAAATTATCACAATCTGATTTGTATTTTGTATATGACAAAATGGCTTGGTTTATGAAAGCACAAGTAGATATTAAAATGTCTTTAAATATTTTAAAAATACAGGCAAATACACTAGCTTTGAAAAAATTGATTTTTACTTTAATTCACTGAATTAATACATGATATACTATGACGGATATTCTTGCTCAATTTAAAGAAATTCCTCATAGAGATATATCAATGCTTAAAGTTTCTGAACAAGTTTGATGATTTGAAACAACATTTGAAAGTTTAAAACAAATTTATGAAGATTCTATATACAGAAAAAAGAAAAT
>Ga0256842_1001190_pt1 | contig 21414 bp, 22 predicted proteins | sample 4559240metaG_FD_185973 | JGI IMG/M metagenome (GOLD analysis project Ga0256842, IMG submission 185973) | Hydrothermal vent microbial communities from Guaymas Basin, Mexico - 4559-240 | ecosystem: Environmental > Aquatic > Marine > Hydrothermal vents | place: Mexico: Guaymas Basin | collected... | reverse complement strand
GTATATTATTGTCTTTTGCACTTTCATTATTTTTGTCTAAATCTACACTAGGTAAAGACCATAATACTATAAGTCATATTATTCATATTATTGGGATTAAAGATATTAATATTCGATATCGTGATTTTCAAATATCATGTAGTCTTCTTATAGATATTGATAATGAAGGTATAAGTATAAACAAAAAATATACAGTGCTTACAATATTTACTTGTATAATTTCATCTACTAAAAGGAATATTATTGTTAATATAATATTTACAAGAACGAATAACCAAAATTCTTCTCTAGTTGCTTTTCATTTAAAGTCAGAATACTGTTTTATTCAATTTACATAATGATTTATGATTTCTTTATAACTAGGCATAATGTTTTAATTAAACTATTAAAATAACTATTAAAGTAATAAATACTAAATTATTTTTTTCAATAGGTTTTACTTTTCTAAGTGTAAATTATTTTAATAAAAATTTAAATACTCAACTAAGTATTTAATTAATAAAATTTTTTGTAAAACTTTTTCTATGTATTTCACAAATTCATTTTTCTGTTATAATTTTTCTATGTAAAACTGTTCAATATCACTTATGTTTTTCGAATTTATAATCAGGATACTTTTTAGATATGTTTATCATTCGATTATCTCTTGTTACTTTAGCAACAATACTTGCTCATCAAATTAATGCATTTTTTGCATCTCACTTGACTAATGTTATAATTTTGAATCATAAATCTTTACTTAATCAAAAATCTGTATTTCAGTCAAAGATTAGTCAATATATTTTTTCAAATTTGTTAAATTTTGATATTAAGTTTTTATAATCAATTTTTCAGTTTTCTAAATAATTTTTTATAATATATTTTATTTCTTGATATATTAAAAACTTATCTCATTCGGTGTTAAATAAATTTTTTTCAAATTTTTTTATTCGATTATTTATATATTTGTTTATTATAACAATTATTGTTCTTTTTGTTGCTAAATTTATTCATCATACTATTCATAATTGGTCTATTTCTTTATTAGAAGCAAATCAAAATCAAAAAATTAGCTTTTCGTTTATTTCAAAATTTTTTATTTCATTAAATATTTCAGTTCTTTTTTTTTCGGTAAATTTTTTAGAATCTCCTAAAATACTTGTATCAAACACATCTAATTGCACTATTCATCATACAACTACAGGTCAAGCTAATGGTCATCTTCAAGCTTCATCAAAAAAAATCTTAAATTTCATAATATATTATGTTAAATATAATTTATGTTATTTTTTAGTGTTATTTTGTTGATTCTCTTGTTTTACATTATTATTTTGTTTTATATCTGTATCAGTTTTATTATCTATTTTTATATTAGAAGGAATTAATTGTATATTTTGGTTATTAGATGTATTAGTAGGTGACTTATATCTTCAAGTAGATAATGCTTGTTTATTTAAATATGGATATATTAAAGAACATAACATAAATATAACTATACTTATTAATGCAGTTTTTTTTAATGTAGATTCTACAGATTTTTTACTACCATATTCATTTGAGGTAGACATTCATCATATTCAAAATCAAATACCTCATTTTGGTGTCATTAATAATACAGATGCAATAAATAATAATCAAGATAGTAACATAATAATAAATATTAAAGTTGGCATAATAAATAGTTATTACAAAATAAAATTATTTATTTAAATCATAATTATGCATTATATTGCGTAATTTTACTATAATTTGTGTATATAAATCATATCTAGTTAAATTATTTTTTTTATTAACATTTTTAAGTTGACCAATAATTCATTTCATAACCATATCATTTATATTTAGTAACGGATGAAATTCATTATTATTAAGTATTTTTGGAACAAAGTTTTTATTAATTATTGAAATAGCATATATCTGAAGTATATCTCTATATATTTTTAATCATTCTATTATAGAAGAGTAAGATAATTCAATTTCTTCTAATTTAGATAGTATATATTCTCAATTTGAATAATCATTTTTTTTCTTAGCTGTTTCAAAATCTTTTTCCAATTTTTCTATTTCATCTAATCTAAATAAATCAATAATTTCATTTTTTATTTCATCTGTTTTAACTTCAATGTTTGAACTTCATATAGCTAAATTTTCTAATTTAATTATATCTCTTATAATTTCTCATGGCTTACTTTCTTCTATTTCTTTTAAATAAGATTTCATTTAATAAAATTAATATATAAAATACTATTCTTCTTCATAAACATAAAATTCTATAATATCTCATTCTTTTACTTTTTTACCAGATCTAACTCTTATTCAACACTCTCTTCAAACTTTTACTTCTGAAACATTTTCTTTTTCTATTTTAAGTGATGTAACTTTTCATCATCATAATTCTTTTTCTCACCTTTTCAACACAAAATGAGAACCATTTTTTATAAATCAATCTATTACTTTTCATCAAATTATCATATCATTTCATTTTTTAAAAAACACTGCAATAACTTCTAATTTACCTATATATTTTTCTTCTTGTTCTTTTTCTATCATACCTATTGCTAATTTATTTATATAATCAAGTAATTCATATATTATAGTAAAATTTTTAAAAATAATTTTTTTTTGTTCTAACTTCTTTTTAAGAGAAGATGCTATTCAAGAATCAAATCAAAATATAAATGCAGAAGAAGCTTCTGCTAATGCAATATCAGAATCTTTAACATGTCAAACTTCAGAATGAACTATTCTTAAAGTCATATCTTTTGGTAATTCTATTTTGTTTACAGCATATTTTAGTGCCTCTAATCCTCAAAAATCTCATGCTTTTAATATAACTTTTAATTCCACATTTTTTTCATTTTTCATTTTTTCAAGAAAAGATCAAAGAACTGTTTTTTGAGAAGTTTGTTTAATTATTTCTGAAATTTTTTGAACTTGAATTTGTGCATCTTTTTCAGATGGAAATACTTCAAATATTCTTCAAGATTGTGGAATATCATTAAATCACATTACTTGAATTGGATCTCATCCTTTTGCTTCTACTATTATTTTTCAAGTCCAATCTTTTATTAATCTTATTTTTCAACTAACATCATATGCAACTATTGGATCTTTTTTTCTTAAAATTCAAGTCATAATTAAAAGTGTAGCAACAGTTCAATTTTTAACATCTTTTGATGCTTCTAAAACTACTCATACTGCAGGTGCTTTTGGATTATATTTAAGTTCTAATAATTCTGCTTGTAATAAAATGTATTCTAATAAATCATTTATTCCTTCTCATGTTACAGATGATACTTCAACAAAAGGAATTTCTCATCACCGTTCTTCTGGTATAAGTCATTGTTCTGATAATTGTGATTTACACATTTCTATATTTGCATTTGGTTTATCTATTTTTGTTATAGCAACAATAATATTAACTTCAGCATCTTTTGCATGATTTATTGCTTCTATTGTTTGCTGTTTTACTCATTCATCAGCTGCTACTACTATGATAGCAATATCTGTTATTTTAGCTCATCTTGCTCTCATAGATGTAAATAATTCATGTCAAGGAGTATCAATAAAGGTGATTTTTTTATTATTGTAAGTAATTTGACTTGCTCATATGCTTTGTGTAATTCATCAAGATTCTTTTGAAACAAAATCTGTTTTTCTAATATAATCTAATAATTTTGTTTTTCAGTGGTCAACATGTCACATAATAGTTACTATAGGAGGTCTTTCTTTTAATTCTTCTTTTTCAACTGTAGAATTTTTTTCTTCAATTATTTTTTTTAAATTTCATTCTACAATTGCACTAATATCTGATTTGTTATTCTTTCTTTCTACTTTTACTCAAAATTCATCTGCTAATAAAACTACGGTTTCAAAATCAATTGATGAATTTATACTTACAGGCATTCAGTTAAGTATAAATTTTTTAATTACATCTGTAACAGGAATTCAAATTTTTTCAGATAATTCTTTTATGTTTATACTATCTCACATAATTAATTTTTCTTTTTTCTTTAATGTATCAGAAATTTTTAACTCTTTTTTTTCTTTTTTAGGAATATTTTTTACATTTTTTTTATCACTTTTACTAAATTTTTGTGTTTTATTATCTTTTTTATCTGCTTTTTTAACTACAATTTTTGTTTTTTTTGCATCTTTAGTTTTTAAACTATCTTTTGTCTCATCTTTTTTTATTATTTTATTTGTTTTTTTTATATCTTGTTTTTTTTCTATTTTATATGTTTTTTCTATATTTTTGTTTTTATTAGATTTTATAAAATCAGTTTCTTTCTTGTTCTTAGATTGTTCTTTATGTGATATTCATAATGCACCTGCCAAAAAATCTATTTTTTCTATATCATTAAATGTTAATATATTTTTTTCATTTCATCATTTATTACTTTTATTACTTTTGGCTCATTTTTTTTTAGGTAAAAATTTTTTTATTTGTTCGAAAATAGAATCTCAAATTTTAGTAGTATTTTTAGAATAAGTTTTTCAAAATTTTTCTTCTAACAATTTAAATAAATCTTTTCTACTTATATTGTATTCTTCAGTTATTTCTCTAATTTTTTTCATATATTTTAATTAACAAAAAAAATAAAACACTTTTGTCAATATACATTTTTTTTAATAAGTTTCAATATTAACACTAGGAAAATACCATTTTATTATTTGAGTATATTTTAGTCAAAGTTTTGCTAGTTTTCAAGCTCATTTTCAAGATAATCATACTCAATGTCAATAAAATTTGTTGCATTTTACAACATCTGGACTATTTTTTAAGTATGGTGTATCTGTCCGTCAAAATTTTTGATATGCTGAAAATGTAAATCATTTTGAACAGCTAAAATATGGTAAAATTGGTATATATCAATTATATGTAATAATTTTGTTTTTTGTTAAATCTAAAACTTTTTTCCATAGTTTTGACGTTTTTTCGAATCATGCTCAAACATATTTTTGAAAAATTCTTGGATCATCTATGGCATTATAAGATGCGTTTTTTGGTATTGATGGGTGAATATTTTTTTTATTCTGATAAAATAATACATAATCTTTTGCTAATAAAGCCATAACTTTTAATTTTTCTATATGTTCTTGATCGTTTCATTCTGCTATTCATTCTAAGTAATTTTTTAATTTTAAACTATTAATAACAGAATAAGTATTTTTTATTTTTCATCATATTTCTTTTATATAGTCTCTTTTAAAAATTATTTTTCATCTAAAATAATTCCAAGATATTCAAGCATATGATTTTCTTTTATAATTATCAAAATATACAAAATCTCAAACGGGGGTTATTTCTATATAATTTGTTGTAATAACTTTTTTTCATAGCCAAACTAAAAGACTAGATATTTTATCTATAACAATATTTTTGTTCTTAAATGTTCATTTATCTGTTTTTATAATGCAGTTTTTTGAGCAATGAATTTCATAGTGATTAAATTTTGATAATTCATATAATAAAACATTTATTTTTAAATTATCAATATCTTTTAATTTTGAAACATATATTTTATATGTTATTTTTTTTGTATGATATTTTGCTAATTTATATTTCATATTGTAAATTTTATTTTTTATTAACAGTCTTATATCTTCCATAAAAATAGCTTTAAAATTAATAATATAGTTTGTATTTTTTGTAACGGTTTTAATTTTTATGTTTCTAAAAATAGTTGGTAATGTTTTATTTGTATTAATTGTAATATAGTTATTTTTACATTTTACTGATATAAATTTTGTTAAGCTTTCACAACTAAATATTTTTTCGTTTGTTATTTTAAATTTTATTGTTCAATTTAATGTAAATTTAGTTGATAGTTTTAAATTATGTGTAATTTTTGATTTAATAAAAGAAATTTTTTTATTGTTTTTTAATACATAATTATTTTTTAAATTATTTGCTACTTGTTGTCTTATATATGGCAAAATTTTATATAAAAATTTTCAAGGACATTGTGTAGATCATGTATCTTTATGTCAAGCTATTGAATACCAAGTTATATCTTTTATATATGGATATTTTTTTATTGATTTATGATAAGTTACTTTAGATAAAGGATTTATATTATATTTTTTTGATAATACTGTTAATAACTTTATCAAACTATTTATTTGTTGATTAGTTGGTTTTTCTATATTAAAATTTCAAATTAAAGCAATTCATATTGAGGGAATATTATTCCGTTTAGAATTTGCTCAAACAATAGACTCTCATCATTTCTTTCATTCATATATATTTCAAAATGGTCATATAATAAAATTATATCCTATATCTCATCGTCATCTTTTAATTGCATGATAGTAATATATATTTCTTATAGCTTTTTTCACATTATCTATATTTTTAAGTTTTTTATAATCTCAAGCAGTATGATGTATTATAATACGAGTTTTGTTTTTTTTATACATTAATGGTCGTCGTAATTTATTTCAGCTAATATAATTTATTTTATTATCTATTCTAAATTGATTTTTCCAATGATTTATTAGATATTTTCTTCTATATTCTTCTATTTTTTGTTTTTCTAGATATTTTTTTCGTTTATTTATATCTTTTTTTATTTGTTCAATATATTTTTTGTTATTGATTAATAGTTTCTTATATTTTTCGTAATTAGAAAATAAGTATTTTTCATTTGCTCATCGTTCTTTTCTTGAAATTAAATTAATTCATTGTAAATTCCGATCTACAGAAAAAGTAAATCATATAAAGAATATAGATAATAATACAAATATGTATTTTTTCATATACTACATTTATTACAAGTAAATTTAATATATCTACAATAAAAGATAAATAATTTTATTTATTCTTTATTGTTAAATTATGCAATAAAATAATTTATTTTTATAACTGACATGTTTGAGGTCTTCTTTTTTCTATAATATTTAATTTAATTCTTTCTATATTTTTTGCTACTTGTTTAGGAGAATCTATATTATAAATAATTTTTTCCTTGTCTTTTTGTTCTACTAAATGAATATCTCAAACTTTAAGTAAAACTCTAATAAATCAACGTGTATAAGATTTTATTTCTTGTATTCTGTATATTTCTATTATTGATATATCTTCAATCAGAAATAATCACATTTTAAATTGATATATTATATTATCTGTTATTATTAAAAGATCAAAAAAATATCTTGCAAGTGATATTATTGAAGAGAGATATCAAATAATTACTATAATATATGATATAACTATAACACCAGGTATAAGTTCATTTCACAAATATTTTGTTATATGGTGAAAAAAAAATAATACAAGTGATGTAAATCATAAAATAAATATTATTTTCAGTATTACTAATACAAGAATCCATTTTGATTTTCTTACGAAATATATTTCCATTTTAGAGAGAATATATAATAAATATGTTAAAAATTGCTAAAAATATAAAAGTTATAAAAATTAATAATACTAATATAAATGTATAACTTTTATTTACTTTATTGCGAAAACGTCATGCTAATGTTTTTTCAATAACTTTAATAATTATTAAAAACCTAAAATAAATAAATGCAATAATAAATATACATAATCATAAATTAATCATTAATAACAAACTTTTTGATAACATAATGTGGTTTTACTATTAAATAATTTAATTTTTGTATACATAAAAATATGTTTATTCTTACAAATAAAACAAATACATAAAACTATATTTATAACTTAATTGCTTATTTTAATGTATATATTCATTTTCAAACTCTTTTAAAAATATTTTGGTTTTTTTGCAAAACCATTAATATAGTGCTTTCTCTTATAATTCTTTCTTTCAAAACTTCTTTTGTTATTTCATTAACATTCATAGGTCTTCAAGTTTTTTTTAATATGTTTTTTATAGTATCTAATGTATTTCATCATTGGTATCACCATTCTTTGAGTCAATATGTTCACATTCCTACATTTATAAAATCAGAATTTTTTACTAATTCATTGTGAACAGTTGTTATTTTAATTTTAGCTGATGGAAAATTCTTTTTAATTTGATTTGTAATTTCAGAATAATGCATAGGTTCTCATTTGTTAGACAATATATACTGTATTTTTAATTTTATTGTTTTAGGATTTACCTCAGGATTATCTTCTAATCATATTTTGTTATTAAATGAATATATATGTCTTGATAATTTAAAAATTTGGTTATACAACTTATCTTCAACTAAAACAGCTCTTATTGTATTATTTCTTTGAAACTTTTGCAAAAATAACAATTGTAATTTTGATATTATATCTTTTTGTTGGATTGACTTATTTTCTTTTTTTAGTATGTTATAAGTTGTATCGTGTATATCATCTATTAATGCTTCAAAAAGTGGTTCTGTAAAAAATACTTTTTCAAATCTTTTATTTCTATGTAAATAGTATAAGTCATAATCAGAATTCAATATTAACAATAATTCATTATATGATAGTTCAGTATTTGTTTCTTTTTTAAGTGTATTTATTAAATTTTTTTCACTCATTATATATCAATATTTTTTTAGTATACTGTGTGATTTTTCTATAATACTCATTAAGTTTTTATTGTGAGAAATCAATCTTCTTGTTTTATCTAAAGATTTGTTTAAAATTTGTCTAATTCTTTCTCTTGAAATATCAAATTTTTTTCAAATTTGTTGCATAGGAATAGGCTTTCAACTTATTAATCAGTATTTTTCTGTTAAAACAAATTGTTCTGAAGGATTACATAATTCTAAAATTTCTTTCAAGTGAGTATTTGACAGGTCAACTGTATTTTGTTTGACATTGATTTTTTTTTCAAATACCATTGTTTAAAATTTGTTAAAAATTAAATCTACTGTCAATATAAAAAAACTATTATTTATTTCAAGTATATTTTTTCTTGTTTTCAGTTTTTCATATTTTTTATAATATAACATTTTTCTTTTAGTTCGTTTTCTCCTAATATTACACAATAATTAATTCATTTTTTATCTGCATATTTTAATTGTTTTTTTAATTTATCGTATTCAGGGTAAAGTTCTACTTTTTTTCATTCATTTAAAAAATTAAGAAATAAATTTATACATTGCTTGTTTGTTTCTTGGAAATTTAATATCAAATATTCTGAAGTTGTTTTTTTATTATAATTTAATTTATTAAAAACAAAAGTTTCAAGTCTAGAGACTCATATTGATCATCAAACTCATGAAAAGTTTGTTTTATTATCTATGAATCTTGTAAATTTTTCATATCTTCAACCAGATGCTATGCTTCATAGTTGTATTTCTTCTTCAATAAATGTTTCAAATACTGTTCAAGTATAATAGTCTAATCATCTTACTATTCAAAAATCTATTTCATATTCACAAATTCACAATTTTTCTAACAAATTAGCAACTTGTTTTAATTCATTTATTCATTCTAAATATTCACTATTTGAACTAAATTTTTCTGCTGTTTGGATGTCTTGAGAAATAAAGTTTTGTATTTTTATAATTTGATCTTTAGTTAATCATTCTAATTTTAAAAGCTCTATAAATTTTTCTGTTTTAATTTTATCTTTTTTGTCAATAATTGTTGTTATTTCAGTAATTTTATTTAATAAATTTAAATCTTTTATAAATCAATAAATAATTTTTTTATTGTTAATTTTTACTTTAAATGAACAGTTTAATTTTAAATTATTAAAAATATTTTTTAAGGTTCTTATTATTGTAAAAATAATTTCAGCATCGTAAAAAATATATTTATTTTTATTTTGATTATTTAATTCTTCCCATATAACATCTATATCAGCTTGATAAAATTCTCTAAATCTTCATTTTTGTGCTTTTTCTCATCTCCACACTTTTTGAATTTGACTTCTTTTAAATGGAAAAGTAAGTTCTGATCTATGGTCTATTACATATCTTGCAAATGGAACAGTAAGATCAAAATGTAAACTATAGTCTTTCGTATCGTTACATCATTGTGCTAATCAATATAATCAAAAAATTTGTTTAGAGATTTCGTTTCATCATTTTGCTGTAAGAACTGTATTTTTTTCTACTGCTGGTGTTTCAATTTGTGTATAACCAACTTGTTGATAACTATTTTTTATTATATTTAATATATTTTCTTCTATGATTTTTTCTTCAGGTTTAAGTTCTGTAAATCAACTTACTCTTATCATATTTACTATTTTTATTAATGTAAATTATATACCTTTTTAAATATATTGTTTATTAAGTCAATTTATATTTTTTCTTTTTAATAAGAAGCTATTACTTAAATAGTATTAATTTGTTTATATATATTTTTATTAATTTTGTTGGAAACAATTTATAAAATTATTTTTCAAAGTAATAAAATAGAATTTGTAGAAAAGTATAAAAAAATAAATTAATTTATGTCTAATTAATTATGTATATTTTTGAAAAAATATTTATCTTGCAAATTTTATTATTTTTTTTAAAATCCAATTTAGTTTATTTTGTAATAAAAATTAATGAAATTTAGTGTTGATAAGGAAAAATTAATTCAAGCTCTTGAATTAGCAACAAGATTTGTTAGTAGAAATTCTACATTACCAATACTTGAAAATGTAGCAATTATATGAAAAATTGATACAATAGAATTAAAGGCAACTGATATGAATAAATTTATAAATATAGTGTTACCCGCAAATGTAAGTTCTGAATGAGCTATTACTGTTAATGCAAAAATGTTATTTGATTCTGTAAGGATATCTGATTGAAATGAAATTGTTATGGAATGAAAGTATGATGGAACTGTATTGACTATTATATCAGATAACGATAAATTTGAATTTAAAGGTATTTCAATAAATGAGTATGTAGCTGTTCCAGAAATTGAAGAAGAAAATTTATTTATGATTGATGCAGAAATTTTATGAAAATGAATAGAAAGAGTTGAATCATCTATACCAGATAAAAGTTTCAATACTATAATTACTTGAATGTTATTGAAATCAAAATCTAATAGTTTGTCTTTTGTATGAACAGATAGTTTTAGATTAGCAGAATATATTGTAAATGATAAATTTTCACAAGAATTTGAACTTGTTATACCAAAACATGTTTTATCAGAAATAAAAAAAGTGTCTGATTTATCTGCTACTAAAAATGATGCAAATGTAAAAATCAAATATGATACTAAAATGATAAGTTTTTTTTATAAAATTGATGATATGGAAATTCTTATAAAAACTAATTTAATTGCAGGTCAATATCCAGATTATACTAAAATAATATTACCTAATTATAATTTTAAAATTATTATTGATAAAAATAAACTTGAAAAGTCTATTAGAAAAGTATCTCTTTTTTCAAGAGACATTAGTTATTTTGTAAGATTTGAACAAGAATGAGATAATCTTATAATATCTTCTTGAGAAACAGACTTGTGAGAATGAGTTACTATTATTCCTGCTATTTTTGATTGACAAAGTATTGCATTATGATTAAACTGAAAAAGTATATTAGACTTTTTAAAATATGTAGAATGAGAAGAAGTTATATTTAATGTTTTTGATTGAGAAAAACCAGTTTTATTAAAAGATCAATGAAATGAAAATTATAGATTCGTAATAAGACCACTTAAAGAATAAGAATTTAATATTTGATAATTATCTATGTTTAGAAAAGCATTTACATTAGTTGAATTAATGATAGTTTTGATTATTATATGACTTATAGTAGCATCTGGTATAAAAGATATTTTTTCTTATAAAAATTTAAATAGATTAAAGTTTGATACATGTTATATTCATATATACTCAAAAATTGACAATTTTTTTCAAAATGCTGTAACACAAAAATGAGTATATACATGATCTAAGTATGAATCGCCTTTGTTTTATAATATATTATTTGATAAAAATACACAAACTTTGGCTTTTGAATATTCTTGATTAATTGTTAATAAATTATATTTAAATGGAACATGAATGGATACTAAGAACGAATGTTATGCTCCTTGATATCATACTTTTTTTTCTTGATATGTGACAAAAATTAAAATTAAGGCTTGATTACAGGTTGATACTAGTTTGTCGTCTGTATCTCCAGTTCAAATTTATTCTGGTGATGTATTACTTCCTCCTTATAAAACTGGAACAGTATATTTTTATTATTGCCCTAATAAGTCTAATCTTAATTGTTTACAAAAATATAAAATTACTATAGATCCTAGAGCATATATAATAAAGTCTTATTTTTGTAAAACAATATGAGCTAATTGAAATTGTGTTAAATGGTCTGAATAAATTTAGTATTTTAATAATTTAAGTAATGTTGTTTATTTTTATATCATTATTATTTATAGTTTGAATATCAGTTATTTATTTATCATTAGATAAAAAAGAAGAAAAAAAAGATGATAATTTAGTGATTTTTGATTATGAAAATACGGAAATAGCACAAGAATTTAAAAATTTAAATATAAAACACGAGAAATTTGCTAATGTTTACAATAAAGCAAAAGAATATATTGTTTGATCTGATAATTTATTAAAATCAATTATCATATGAATACTAGCTGATGATTGACATATATTGGTTGAATGATTTCCGTGATTAGCTAAGACAAAGACAATATTGGTTTATTCAAAATTATTGAATCTTGATTTTAAAAGGGTCCAATTTACACCTGATATGTTACCTTCTGATATAATATGAGGAGAAATTTATGATAGAAAAGTATCTGATTTTAAAACTTTTTTATGACCTGTTTTTACTAATTTATTGTTAGCAGACGAAATAAATAGGGCAACTCCTAAAGTTCAATCTGCTTTGTTAGAAGCAATGCAAGAAAAAAAAGTTACAATTTGATGAAATACATATGAATTAAATAGTCCGTTTTTTGTAATGGCTACACAAAATCCTATAGAAAATGAGTGAACATTTCCGTTACCTGAAGCTCAAGTAGATAGATTTTTAATTAAGGTGCTTGTTAAATATCCAAATAAGGACATAGAATTGAGTATTATAGATAATTATTCAAAAAATATTGAATCTATTAAACCATTGTTATCAAAAGATGAATTATTATTATCTCAAAAACAAGTAAATGAAATATTTGTTAGTGACGAGGTTAAAGAATATATAGTTTGAATAATAGATAATTTAAGAAAAAAAGATGATTATATTTTGTTATGACCATCTCCTAGGGCAAGTATATCGTTATTAAAAGTAGCAAAAATTGTTGCTTATTTACAAAATAAAAACTTTGTTGATAAAAAAGATGTTATATATTGAATATTACCTGTATTAAGACATAGAATTAAGTTGTCTATGAAAGCTTCAATTGAAAATAAATCAATAGATTGTATAATAGTAAAAAAAGTTTTACATTATAAATAAGATAAAATGAAGAAAATTATTTATTGAATTGCATTATTGGGTTTATTTATATTTATACTAATTATTTATTTTATAAATTTGATATATCTTTCTAATATGCCTATGTATTTATTTAGTATGAATACTCGTGTTAGTTTTGCTACATGACTTTTTATACTGATATTTTTATCAATGTTGTGTGGTGCTATTTCAGTATTATTTTTATGAACATTTATAAAAAGTAAACCAAAGGATATTTTTGAAGAAGATTTTTAAAAATTTATATTAATTCATGATTGATAAATATACTAAAAAAGCTTTTACATTAATAGAAATGATAATATCAGTAACAATACTTGCATTGATATTAACTGTTGTATTATCTATTTATTTTACTATGCAAAAATTGAGAACTGATGTTTTTGCTAAATCTATTTTAATTAAAAACACTAATTCTTTGATTGAAAAAGTTAATTTAATTATGAAAAACTATACAATAGATTATGAAGAATATTTTAATAGGAGAATTGTTTGATGTGTATGAAATAATTGATGAGATGATTTTATATGGAATGTATGAACATGATGATATTGTAAGAATTTTACAACATATTGAAATGAAAACTCTGTTGATAGTAATACATGAAAAAATATAATTTATTACTGTAGTTCTAAATGAAAAGAAATACCTCAATCTCATGATTGTGAATGAAATAATTGAAATTGAATTTCAGGGATAAATTATATTATTGATCAAGATCAACTTAATCTTATTAATTGAAGTGGTTGTTGGGAAAATGTTTGATGAACAGATCAAGGTGCTTGAAAAATTCAATCATTTGGAGAATATGCAGCACAATTTTGGGATTTAAAATGAAATGCAGATTGATTGAAATGATGCAGATGAGATGACGATGATACAGACTTATGAAATTGACCTATTGCTGTATGAGATAATTTACATGTAAAAGAATTATATTTAATATCTAAAGATTGAAAAAAAAGAATTTTTATTAGAAGGAAACTTATTTCACAAGAAGATTTTTCAAATGATTGAGTAATACAGACATGAGAAAGACTTTATAAACTACAGATTTTAAAATTAAGATGATTTAATGTATGAAGTTTTAATTATAGTTCAGATTCTATTCGTAAAAAAATTAACACATGGGCTTGTGATAAACAAGAATGATTTATATGTAATTGAAGAAATGTAACATCTGATTGAAGTTATCCTTGATATAAATTACCAAATGATGTTGATGATGGACGAGTTGATTTGACTATAAATGATTTGACAGTTAGAGACTTTAATTTGTCAATATTTCCTACAATTGACCCAAATCTTTGATGGGTTAATAATAATATTCAGATATATCCTTATTTGACTGTGAACTTATCTACTCAATTCTATCCAACAAATTACAGAACTAAATTAAATCCTGAAAGATTAATTAAATATAAAATGAACTTACAAACTACATTTAGTATTAAACCTTACTAATGAATGTAGATCTTTTGTTTTGAAGTAAAACTAAATCTAATATTTTAAAATATCTTATTTTTGTTGAAGAATGATTGTCAGCAAGAGAATTAGAAAATAAGCTTAGTCAGTCTTTTCCAGCAATAAAAAAACAATTAGATAATTTAGAACAAGCTTGAATAATATCTAAAAATAAGAATTGAAATCGTTGGAAAATAGAAGTTACAAAAGAAATAAAACCAGTAATTTTTAAGATTTTTTTGTTTGATATGATAAATTTTTTAAAAGATCTTAAAGAAAAATATTTTTTTTTATATGATTTTTTGCTTTGAGATTTGTTTTTTTTAGATTTAACTTATAAAAATTGAGTTGATTTAATTTTTATTTATAGTAAAGTTGAAGATGTTTTTTTAAATGATGTAAAAAAGGAGTTGTCTAATTTTTTTGATAGTTATTTTTTAAATATTAAAATAAGTTTTTTTGAAAAGTCTGATTATGAAAAAAGGCTTAAATATGCAGATAAATTTATTTTAAATATAACAAAACTTAATCAGGATTTAATATTTAATTAAAAAAATATGGAAGATATTAATATATGATGATTAGATGAGCAGTTATGAAATAAACAGGAAGTTTCAGAAAAAGATAGTCAAAAAGTTAAAGAAGATAGTAAAAAAGCTTCTAAAGTAAGGAGGCAAATAAAAAAATCTCAACAATATAATAAGCAAATGGCTGATTTTTTATCAAAATTATTATCAAAATTTTATGACAATTCGGAAGTTTTAACAAACTTATCAAATTATTTTGATAATCTAGAATCAAATTTTGATAAAGTTAAAATAATTTTTAGTCCTATTATAGAAAATGAATTTAAAACTGTTGCTGATTATATTTCATATTTAAAAACAAACAAAAAATATTTTAATAAAGTTGACTATGATTTATTAATATCAGTAATAAAATCTGAAAAAATATGAAATAAATGGAAATTACTTAAAGAGGAAAATAAATATGATAAATTTATAGAATTTGTCTCAAATGAGATAAAAAATTTATTATTGTAAATATATTTGGCTATTTATGTATTTGAATAATTTAATGTATTTATTGTAATTATTTAATTGTTATTAAAATTATGTCTATATTTCTTGATTTTTATTTTTTATTTTTTATATTAGCTTAGTGTGTAGTTTGTATATATTATGATATATAGATATTTATATAATTTAATTTATAGTTATGATTTGAAGTGCATTGGAATTCTTTTATGAAAGTTTAGAAACACTTAGAGAAGTAAAATGGCCTTCTAAAGATGAAATTATAAAAATGACTTTGGCTGTTTTGTTTATAGTATTTATAGCTGCAATTATTTTAGCCTTGGCTGATTGGATATTCTTAAATATTTATAATACATTTTTTTATACTTTTTTTACAAAATTATTCTCATAAATTATGGATTTTACTCAATTGTGAAATAGGCAAATAGAAGATACAGATTATAAATGGTATGTTTTATCTGTTGTGTCTTGACAAGAACAATTTGTTGCAAAAAATTTGAAAGAAGCAATAAAAAAAAACTGATTAAGCAACCAAATACAGGAAGTGTTTTTGCCAATCATAAAAACTATAACAATATCTAGTAGTTGAGAGAAAAAAATTAAAGAAAAAAAATTACATCCAGGTTATGTTTATGTTAAAAGTGTTATGAATGATAAAATATGGTATTTTTTAAGAAATAGTCCTAATGTAAGGCTTATTATATGATCAGAAATATATCCAACCCCCGTTTCTGATGAAGAAATGAATAAAATTATAGAACAAGTGAAAAAATCTGAAGAAAGAACAGAAATGGATGTTCCGTATAAAATTTGAGATAAGGTTAAATTAAAAGAAGAAGAATTATGAGGTATTGAATGAGAAATTATTGAAATAGATAAATGAACTTGAAATGTGAAGGTGAGGGCAAGATTAATGTGAAGAGAAACAATAGTTACCGTTTGATTTGATAAAATAGAAAAATTAGTTATTTAGCTCTAAATATGTTGGCTATGAAAAAATATTTATGAATAACAATGTATTTTGTATGACTTGTATTGATGTCATACTCTTTTTTTTATTTTTCTGGAAAACGGAAAAAATTTATAATAATTAAATCTTCAGATAAAATAGAAAAAAAAGTTGACGTAAGTAACAATACAAATAATTATGTAACTACTTGAAGTATTACTAGTAATCACAATAAAGATAATAATGAAAGTATATCTTGATTTGATATAGTTTTAAAAAAAATTGAAAATGATGATTTTACATGAGAAAATTTATCTTGATCTAATAATTTAGATAAAAAAAAAGAAGTTGATATAAATAAAATGGTTAAAATCTGAAAAGTTGTTTGACAATTGGTAAACAAAACTAGTTATGATGATATATTTGAATTGTTGTGATATTGAAAAACCCCTACTTATAAGATAAAAAATAAATACATTTATATAAAAATATTAAAAACTGTTGATTATGAAAACGAAAAAAATAATATAAACCAGCTTATTCAAAAAATATGAGGTAATATAAAAGAAACAAATTTATTTGGTGATAAGCAAATATTTATTAATCCTGATATTTATTATGGCAAAACTGTTATTATGTTGGTTAAACATATGTGAAAATTATATTTTGTAGTCTTGCCATATAAGTATTATAAAGAATATAAGTTATATTTATCAGGTGTTTTATTTACTAATAATTAGCTATGGCTAAGAAAGTTCAGTCAAAATTTAAAATTTTCCTAATAGCTTGAAAGGCTACTCCAGCACCACCAGTTGGTCCTATGCTTTGACAACATTGAATTAATATAGGAGCTTTTACTAAAGATTTTAATGATAAAACAAGAGATTTAATGCAGAAATTTTGATGATTTGATGTTAAAATTCCAGTTGAAGTAACTGTTTATATTGATAGAAGTTATGATATGGTGCTTAAATCACCTGTTACTTCAGATTTAATTAAATGGAAAGCAAATGTTAAAAAATGATCTTGAGAACCAAATACAAAGAAAGTTGGTAAAATTTCTATGAATGATTTAAAAGAAATAGCAGATATTAAAAAAGACGATATGAATACTGATGATTTAGATTCAGTAATTAAAAGTCTTAAGTGAACAGCAAAATCTTTATGAATAGAAGTTGAGTAATTTTGTTTTTTGCTGTAGTTTGTTTTAATTTTATAGCCTCATATTTTATATAAGAATAAGCCGGGAGAACAATACTTAAATATAAATTTCTATATAATTGTGTTGTTCGGTAGGACCGTTTTATTCTATTAAAAAAACATAATGAAACATTGAAAAAAATATTTAGAAGCTAAAAAAATGGTTGATAAATCTAATAAGTATTCAATTGAGGAAGCAATTGATCTTGTTAAGAAAGTGTCTTATGCTAAGTTTGATGCAACTTTAGAAGTTCATATTCAAACTAATGCAAATCCTAAATATAATGATCAACAAATAAGAGGAACAGTTGTTTTGCCTAATTGAACTTGAAAATCTGTAAAAGTTGCTGCTTTTGTTTCTGACGATAAAATAGAAGAAGCTAAGAAGGCAGGTGCTGATATTGTTTGAAATGTAGAATTAATTAATAGTATAGAAAAATGAGAAATTAATTTTGATGTATTAGTTACTACTCCTGATATGATGAGAGATCTTGCTAAAGTAGCTAAAATATTGTGACCAAAATGATTAATGCCTTCTCCTAAATCATGAACAGTTACTTCAAAAATTTCTGATACTATATCTGAAGTTAAGAAAGGTAGAGTAGAATTTAAATTAGATAAAGCAGGTGTTATACATGTTTGAGTATGAAAAATTAATTCATTTGATAATAAGCAATTGGAAGAAAATTTTAAATCACTTATAGATGCTATTAAAAATGCTAAGCCGTCATGAGTTAAATGACAATTAATAAAGAAAGTTTATATTGCTCCTAGTATGTGACCTAGTATTCAAATTGCTGTTTAAGAAAAACTCCTAGACTGATTGTATCTAGGAGTTTTTTTATTTTTTGTTTTTAAAAATTTTTATAAAAAAACCTACTGAATTCAGTAGGTTATATGATTTTTTTTATTTTTGTTTTTATAGCAGGAGCTTGAGAGAGTCTATATAAACCAACAACCAAATATGCTGATTTATATAGAAGTACTCTCTCAAGCCCCCAACTTTGGATAGCTAACCTATTGTGCGGTTAATCCATCCTATAGTTGGAAGCCCGGAGATAGGATTGTAACCCATATCCTCAGTACTTCATTAACTGAATTATATAATAATTTTTTTTTTTAAATTAACAAGTTTAATTGTTGTTTTTTATATAAATATTGTTTATTATATTGACATATAAAATACTTTGTATATATAAATATGTTTATGATATATAAAAGTTATCAATCAAAATTATTTTAGCATAGTTTCTTCTAATATTATCATATAATCATTATATATTTTTTTGTCGTTTTTAAGTAATCTTTCAAATGTGTTTATGCTATATAAAACAGAAGCATGATTTTTTCATCCAAAATAATCTCATATTTTTTCTAATGTCCAATTAAAATATTTTTTTCATATTTGCATAAGTAATTGTCTTGCAATTGAAATTTCCTTTTTTCTACTCTTTCATTTTATTTCTGAAATTGGTATATCATAATAATTAGCCACATATTTTACAACTTCATTAAAAGTTTTCATAGATTTTTTATTTTGTCTTGATGCCGATTCAGTAATAATTTCATTACTTTTTGATTTTTTATATCATAATGTTTCTAATGTTTCATATACATCATTTTCTCAAATAGTTCAAAACATTTGTTTTTTAGTAATTAACAAATTTAGAGCTCATTCAAGTTCTCTTATATTACTAGTTATTGATTTTGCTATTATTGACAATAAATCACTACTTATTATATTTTCTCATTTCTCTATTAATTTTTTTTGCAAAATTGCTAATCTTGTTTCAAAATCAGGTTGTCTAATATCAGTAACAAGTCAGTAAGAAAATCTACTTCTTAATCTTGGTTCTAATGCGATTAATTCTTTAGGTGGTCTGTCTGATGTTAAAACAATTTGTTTTCTCTTTGTATAAAAATCATTAAATATATTATGAAATATCTCTTGTGTTCTTTCTTTATCGGCTAAAAATTGTATATCATCAAACATTATTATATCTATATCTTTAAACAATTTTACAAATGATGTAACTTTATTCTTTCTTATTGCTTCTACAATATCATCTATTAAATTACTTGTTTGCATATATAATACAACTTTATTAGGAAATTTTTTTGTTATATAATTTCATATTGCTTGTAATAAATGTGTTTTTCATAAACCTACTCATCAATATATAAATAAAGGATTATGAATTTTTCATGGTGTATTAGCAACAGCACGAGCTGCAGAATAAGCAAGTTGATTATTTCTTCATTCAACAAATGAATCAAATCTATAATTGTAATCAAAATTATTAATAGAAAAATTATTTAAAATATTAGCACTTTTTTTTGATTTATTATTTTTTTTATCTTCTTTTTTCTCTACAGTTTTTATAAATTTTGTTAAATTAATTTGTAATGGATGTTTTCATGTTTGAAATTTATCATAAGCACTAAAAGATACTGAAAAATTTTGATTATATATTTGTTTTATAATTTTATTAATTGGTTTTTGAAAAATCTTTTTTACTTGAGTTACAAAAAATTCATTTGATAATCAGACATAAACTTTTAAGTTTTTCTCATCAATTCATATAATTCAAGATTTATTTAAAAAAGATAATACTTTTTTTTTGTCTTCTTCAAGAAGAAGCTTTCATATAATTTTTTCCCATAAATTTTTTAAATATTCAATTTTTTTTTCATCATAATTTTCAACTATATCAAATAACATTAAATAAACATATTATAAATATAAAATATCATTTTAAATAATTGGAATTCAAATAATTTTAATATATTTAATATTATTATTTTAGGAAAGCATTAAATTATAATGGATTTTATATGCCTTTAATAGTCCAAGTTATATTAACATGATAGTATAAATAGCAAGTTTTATAATATTTTTTTTATAAAAATTTTCAACAATAGATTTTTTTAATTTCTTATGTTTTTTTATTTTAAAAACAAATAAATTTGATTATTAATATACTTAAATATAAAATAATTTTCTTTATGTTACTTTAAAGTAAAGTTGTCAGTAATGTTATTAAATATCATTTTTTTTAATTAAGGAAAAAATTGAAATAAAACTTCTTCTTTATAATGTAGTAAATTAGATATACATTCATAATATTATATTATGCTATGTTATACTTGTTTTAAATTTGTATTTAATTGTCTATGACAATTTAGCTTTTAATTAACTACTGACAATTTAATATTGGTATGATACTTTTTATTTATATATTGTTGTAATATTTTTAAAAAAGATTATAAAAAAGAATATGATTTTAAATCGTTTTTTTTTATTTTGTTATTTTAAATTTATGGTGTTTAATTTAATATTAGAAAAAATAGCAGGTTCTTATAATGAAAGACAATTAAAAAAATACGAACCTAAAATAAAAAGGATAAATGAATTATTTGAAGAATACGATAAACTT
>Ga0256842_1001189_pt1 | contig 21426 bp, 20 predicted proteins | sample 4559240metaG_FD_185973 | JGI IMG/M metagenome (GOLD analysis project Ga0256842, IMG submission 185973) | Hydrothermal vent microbial communities from Guaymas Basin, Mexico - 4559-240 | ecosystem: Environmental > Aquatic > Marine > Hydrothermal vents | place: Mexico: Guaymas Basin | collected... | reverse complement strand
TGCCGCACTTTTGCTAAAAAGAGAAGAGAAACCCATCTGGCCTATTAGAAAATTTAATCAATTTTTTAGTTGGACAACGGATAAATATACAAAAACAGCCAAGTTTGTTATAAAGATAGGAGTTTTTTCACTTGCTTTGTATGGTATTCTCATCTATGCTACGGTTGAGATCAATAAAATGCTTCCAACCGGACTTGTTCCGACAGAAGATAAAGGTGTATTGATGATATTTAAATTTAATATGCCCGGAACCTCTCTAAATGAAACTGATAAAACAACTTTAAATGTTGAAAAAATACTTTTAAAAAATCCACTTATAGAAGAAGCTGCCGGAGTTAGCGGACTTGATCTTATGACTATGGCATTTAAGAGTGATGCTTCTATGATGTTTGCAAAACTTACATCTTGGGACAAGAGAAAAGATCCAGATGATTCATCTATGGCGATGGCAGGTAAGCTTATGGGACAGTTTTATGGTTATAAAGATGCTCTCGTGTTGGCTTTTAACCCTCCTCCGATACTTGGTATGAGTATGACGGATGGATTTGAGATGTGGATACAAGATAGAACCGGTGGGGATTTGCATCAGCTTGATGGCTATGTAAAAAAGATTGTTGAAGAAGCAAACAAAGATCCAAGACTTATGATGGTTAGATCGACTCTCGATACAAGAACACCGCAATATGAACTAACCGTAGATAGAGAAAAAGCAAAATCGATGAATGTAAATCTAACCGTTTTATACAATACCATAGGTGCATATTTTGGAAAAGCATACATCAATGACTTTAACCTCTTTAGTAAAGTATTTCATGTAAATGCGAAAGCTATCGGTGATTTTAGAAGAACTGTTGATGACTTTAAAACTATCTATGTCAAATCGCTTGATGGCAATATGATACCGGTTAGCGAACTTGTTTCTCTAAAAAGAGTAGTGGGAGCAAGTGTAATTCAAAGATTTAACCTTTTTAATGCAGGATATATAACAGGCTCAGCAACACCAGGACACAGCTCGGGAGATGCTATGGATGCCATAAAAGAGATAAGTGCTAAAATCTTGCCAAAAAGTGGCTACACACTCTCATGGGCAGGAACATCATATCAAGAGGATAAACTAAAAAATTCAAGCAACTATACTATGATATATGCGATGATATTTGTATTTTTGATCCTTGCGGCACTTTATGAGAGTTGGAGCATCCCTATATCGGTCGTGCTTTCCGTGCCGTTTGCTCTTTTCGGAGCGGCGGGGGGAATTTATCTGCTTAAATTTATGCATCTTGAAGCAGATATCTACTATCAAGTGGCACTTATAACATTAGTGGGGCTTAGTGCGAAAAATGCTATTTTGATAGTAGAGTTTGCAGTCGAGAGGATAAAAAAAGGTTATACTTTGATGGATGCAACACTTGAAGCAGCAAAACTTAGATTTAGACCGATAATTATGACCTCTTTTGCATTTATATTAGGAACTTTACCACTTGTTTTAAGCAGTGGTGCCGGAGCAAATAGCAGACATATTTTAGGAACTTCAGTTGTATTTGGAATGACTGCGGCTACTATGATAGGGGTGTTTTTTATACCGTTTTTATTTTATGTTGTAATGTGGGTTAAACAAAAGTTTACAAGAAGAGGATAAGATGCATTGGATATATTTGATCTTAGCGATAGTTTTTGAAGTAGTGGGGACTTTGAGTATCAAACAAGCAACATATGGAAATACCTACTTTTGGAGTGGGGTTATAACTATATGCTACATCATATCTTTTACACTAATATACTATGCAACTAAAAAGATAGAGATCGGAATTGCTTATGCTATATGGGCAGGACTTGGAACATCACTGATTGCGATACTTGGCTGGCTGATATTTAAAGAGGATATGAATGTTATGAAGATAATCGGAATCGTTTTGATAATAATCGGTGCGGTTTTATTGAAACTTCAAACTACGGTATAGTAAAAATATATAGCAGGAGAAGGATATGTTAAATAAAATAAAATCCTTTTTTGAAGAAAAAGATAGATTTGCAAAACTTTTAGGCTTTACTATAGTTGATATTCAAGAGGGATATGCAAAAGTAGAGGTGCAAGTAAAGGATGAGCATCTAAATGGTGCCGATGTCATACACGGAGGCTTTTTGTTTTCTTTGGCAGATTATACTTTTGCCATAGCTTCCAATACTAAAAACAACCTATCTCTTGCGATAAATGCAAACATAATGTTTCATAGAGCAATATCCGGCGGTAAAATTTATGCCATTGCCAAAGAGATAAAAGATGGAAAAAATGTAGCCTCTTATGAGATAAATATATATGATGAAAAGAAAAATATATTGGCAACTTTTACGGGAACCGTTTTTAGAAAAGGTGTAAAGTTGGTTTAAATCAATATTTGTATGGGCTTTTGTTGGGATTGATGTATTGGCTTATATTTCGACTAAAACTATATTTATTAATGATTTCATTTTAAAGTTTTAATTTTTAAAAAGAGGAAAAATTGAAAAAAGTTGAACTTGTCATACTTGTCTATATCATAACCGTTGTTTTATCGGTAATGTATGCAACCCAGCCTATTCAGCCGTTATTGGCAAAAGAGTTTGATATAGATGTCATAAAAGCTTCAAGTTTTACGGCTATTATACTTTTTTTGCTTGCGGTTGCTCCTATCATATATGGCTATATTTTAGAGAGATTTTCAGCAAAAAAGATGCTAAAGAGTGCAACCATCATACTTTTTGTTACAAATATTTTTTTAGGCTTTAGCAATAGTTATGAAATGTTTTTTACGATTAGAGTCGTAGAGGGGTTGGTTATACCAGCTATTTTGACTTCCGCTATGAGCATACTGGCAAATCTGGATAAAAAAAATATTAAATTCAATATGTCCGTATATGTGGCATCTACTGTTTTTGGAGGTATCGTAGGTAGGGTGGTTTCGGGGTTTATCGCAACGAGTTTTGGATGGAGATGGGTATTTTTCACACTCTCTTTTGAGTTATTGGTAGCTCTGTTTTTCGTATATAAAATCAACTATAAAGGCGAAACAAATCTTATCAAAGGAAGCTTAAAAGATATGCTATCCATACTTAAAGATAGAAGATTTGTTGCCGTATATTTTTTGATGTTTGGTATATTTTTTGTTTTTGCGGGATTGCTTAATATCCTTCCATTTAGAATAAAAGAGCTTGATCCAAATGCAACGGAGACCAAGATAGGACTTATGTATTTGGGTTATAGCACCGGCATAGTCGTCTCTTTGATATCAAGAAAGATTGTAAAACTTTTTAAAGGCGAGATCAATACGATCTTGTTTGCAACTTTATTTTTCGCTTTTATTACGATATTTTTTGTTAGTGACAATATAACTTTTATATTTTTTCTACTTTTTATTTTTTGTATCGGTATGTTTACCATCCACTCTATCGCTTCAGGACTTGCAAATACGATTAAAAAAGATAAAAAAGCACTCACTTCCGGAATGTATCTTACATTTTACTATGTAGGAGGCTCTTTTGGTTCGGTCGTGCCGTCTATAGTTTATAAAAATTTCGGGTGGAATTTTACCATAAGTATCTTTGTGGCTATTGTATTGAGTATATTTTTATTTGTTTGGGTAAATAGAAATGTTTTGCAGAATTATGAGGCTACTGTGCAGTAGTGACTCTTCACAAAAGCCTAATTTAGGGTAAGATTTGAAAGATAAAATTTGAAGAACTAACTTAATCTTTCATTGACTCTTTGGTGAAATTTTTATTCTGTTTCTTAAGTAACAGAATAAATTTCTAAAACTTTATATACTATTATTTTACAAATTAAATAAAGGTGTAAGTAAATGTTATATAATAAAATTAAAATGGTAATTTATACATTTTTTATAAATACTTTATATGGATATAAACTTAAAAAAGCAAACTCTAATTCTGAAAAGAAAGAGTTGCATATTGAATATTCACAAAAAATATTGACAAAGCTAAATATAGAGGTAAAAGTAAAAAATAGAGAAAAATTGCCGACCGATGGTCAATTTCTCTTGATATCTAACCATAGAAGTATCATTGATCCCTTGATTGTTGAAATGGCATTAGAAAAAACCAATATTTTTGGTATATGGGTATCTAAAAAAGAGTTGACACCATCTTTGTTTATCGGTTCTCTTATCAAAAACGGAGGAACTGTTTTATTAGATAAAGAAAATAAAAACTTGAGTTATTTTTTTAAAGAAATTAAAACATATGTGGATAATGGGGATTCTATTTTTATCTTTCCGGAAGGAACCAGAAACAGAGAAAATACTCAACTGTTGCATTTTAAACGGGGAGCTAAACTAATAGCTTTAAAAAACAAATTATCTATTTTGCCTATTTGCATCAGAACTAATGCACATATGGCTTTACAATCAGCTTTGCAAGATAATAAACCGCTTGAAGTGGAGGTGGAGATAGGAGATGTTATTGATTGTAAAACAAAAACGGAAGTTGAAAAACTTTATAGAGATATGTTTAAACTTGAGGGTTGAAGCAAAGAGTGTCGGTTTAACAGTTAATTAATCATAATATTGTTATAATTAATTGAACGACGGTCGGTCAAAATAATTTTGGAGCTTTACATTGGCGATAATTATTGATAAAGAACAAAAGAGAAAAGATATAGCACTTGCGACAAAAAAGTTGATTTTTAAGAAAGGTATCGACAATATAACGATTTCTCAAATAGCAAAGGTTGCAAAAATTGGCAAAGGCACAGTTTATGAATACTTTAAAAATAAAGATGAAATTATTTTTAAACTGGTTGAAATCTTGATGGAAAAACACAATGAACAAAAAAAAGTTCAATTGGCAAAGTGTACTGCTACAAGAGAAAAAGTAAAAAATTTTTTTAGTTTTTTCTATCTCAAAGAGGATGAAGAGTTGCGAGAGATATACAAACAATTTACCGCTATTGCCTTAAATAATTCAAATGAAGATATGATTGACTTTCAAACTGAGTGTTACACTTTGTATGAAAAATGGATAGAAGAAATTATCCAAGAAGGTATAGAAAAAAAAGAGCTAAAGCTGAAGGCAAAAGAGCTTATTATGGGAATCTTTGCTTATGCACACGGTATATTTATCTTGAGTGTTACAACCAGAGCTGTAACAGATTTGCAACAAAAGATAGATGATCAAATAGATTTTTTATTTAATTTTATGGAGGAGAAATAATGCAAATATTTAAAAAATATTGGTTGGCTATTGTTATAGCTGTTTTATTGGTTATAGCCGGAGGTATGATTTATATGAAATTACATCCTAAGGAACTTCCGTCAAACTTGGTAGAGGGTACGGGGCGAATGGATGGCGATTTGGTAAATCTTAATGCAAAGTATCCCGGGCGATTAGAGAAGATATTTGTCGATGACGGGGTGGCTGTTAAAAAAGGGATGGTTGTTGCAGTACTGAAAAGTAAAGAGTTTGAGGCTCAATATGCACAGCTTGATGCACAGATAAAAGCACAACAAAAACAACTCAAAGCACAACAGATAGAGGCGAAAATGGCAGATACGACTATACCACTTTTACTCAAAAAAGCAAAAGAGCAGATAGCCTCTGCAAAAGCATCCCAAAAATCTTTGGAAAAAAATATTTTAATTCAAAAGGATGTACTTGCTCAAGCAAAAAGAGATTTTATACGAGCTCAAAAATTGTATAAAACTAAAAGTATCGATAAACACAATTTTGAACTCTCCCAACTTAAATTTGATACGGAAAAAAATAAACTCAAATCACTCAAAGAGCAACTCAAACAAGTACAATCGGCTGTTAGATTAGCTGAAATAAGTTTGAGAGATGCAAAAGCTTCACAACAAAAACTTCTATCTATCAAAGCAAATATTGAAGCATTAAAAGATTCGATAGTCGCTTTAGAGGCTTCAAAAGCACAAGTTAAAGCAATGATAGATGAGATGACACTTCGCTCGTCCGTAAACGGGGTTACGATAGAAAAGATCGCAAATGAGGGAGAAGTGATAGGTTCGGGAATGCCCGTAGCCACTTTGCTTGATCCGCACTCTTTATATCTTAAAATTTTTATCGATACGATGCAAAACGGTAAAGTTAAATTGGGTGATAAAGCGGTGATTTTTCTTGATGCCTATCCAAACCACCCAATAGAGGCAAAAGTGGTGCGAATTGCCCAAAAAGCGGAATTTACACCAAAAGAGGTGAGTGTAAGAAGTGATAGAATTCAGAGAGTATTTGCCGTGCATCTAAAGCCACTCAAAGTGGATCCTCTTTTGAAACTCGGTATTCCGGCTATCGGTGTTGTTTCACTTGATGGGGAAGGATTACCCTCTTCATTGAACGATATACCGGTATTGTAAAAAAGCATGTCAATACTTGAAATAAAAAATGTAACGGTTGCTTATAAAAAGAGAGTAGGTATCAAAAATGCCTCTTTTGAAGCAAATCGCGGAGAGATTATCGGTTTTATCGGGGCTGATGGGGCAGGAAAAAGCTCTCTGATGCATGCCGTAGCCGGAGTGATTCGCTTTAGTGGCGAAATAGTCTATGACGGTATTGCCTATCACTCACCGAAAGAGGCGGAGCGAGTAAAACCATCCATTGGATTGATGCCTCAGGGGATCGGACTTGTATTGTATAATACTCTTACGGTAAATGAGCATTTGGAATTTTTTGCCGGTATTAGAAATCTTAAAAAAGATGCAAAGCTTAAAGCTTACAAAGAAAGACTGCTTCATATGGCGGGTCTGAGTGCTTTTACCGATAGAGAAGCGGGAAACTTAAGTGGCGGAATGATGCAAAAACTCTCTCTTATCTGCACACTTTTACATCGCCCGAAACTTCTTATACTTGATGAGCCGACAACAGGAGTCGATCCTCTTAGTCGATTGGAGTTGTGGGAGATTTTGGATAATATCCGAAAAGAAGAGGGTACGGTTATATTGGTAAGTACCGCATATATGCAAGAAGCTTCCAGAATGGATAGGATTTTTCTTTTTGATGAGGGTGATATTATAGCAAATGGGACAAACGAAGAGCTTGTAAACTCCATCTCTCCTTATGTATTTGAGCAGAGTGATTGTGATGAGGGGTGCTTGAGTTTTAACAAACGAACATATTCCTTAAAGCCTTTGGATGCAAAAAAAGCGAAACCAAGCTTAGAGGGACTCTTTTTCGTAAATGCTTTGCAAAAGAAAAAAACTTTGCCTAAGATTGATATTGCCAAAAGGGAAAAAGAGTTGCAAATATCGCCGATTGTGATGAAAGCAAAAGGTATCACAAAAAGATTTGGCAATTTTGTTGCAAATGATCATGTCGATATCGAGCTTAAACGAGGGGAGATTTTAGGACTTCTTGGGGCAAATGGGGCGGGAAAAACTACCTTTATCAAAATGCTTTTGGGGCTTTACTCTATAGATGGGGGTGAGCTTACTTTGCTTGATAGGCTTATTCGTAGCGGAGAGGATCGCCAAACACTCAAATCAAAAATAGGCTATGTAAGTCAGCATTTTGCTCTCTATAACGATATGACGGTTCGAGAAAACCTTATCTATTTTGCCAATATGCATAAAATCCCTATGACAACAGCACTTAAAAGGATAGATGAGTATGCTCTTGAACTTGGATTTAAAGAGTATATGGATGAGATGCCTACCTCTCTTCCTTTGGGAGTCAATCAGCGATTTTCTATCGCGGCGGCACTTTTACATGAACCGCTTGTGCTTTTTTTGGATGAGCCGACAAGTGGGGTTGATACCATCGCAAGAGCTCAGTTTTGGGAAATCTTGAGAAAACTTAAAGAGCAATGGAATATCTCTATACTGATAACAACACACTATATGAGTGAAGCGGAGTATTGCGATAGGGTAGTGCTACTAAAACAGGGCAAGAAGATTGCAGATGATACGATAGAGAATTTTTATAAAACACATCCGGATGCAAAAACATTTGAAGAGATTTTCTTGACATATTACAGAGATAATGAGGAAAAACGATGAAGATAGCAACCGTTAAGGCTTATATATTAAAAGAGTTTATGGAACTTTATAGAACTAAGCTTATCGTGGTGATCTATCTTTTACCCATTATGATCGTGCTTCTTTTTGGTTATGGGATAAAAATGGATGTTACCCACGCAAGGATTTTGATAATCGATAACGATGGGAGTAAATATTCACAATTACTTATCTCAAAGTTTGAGCATACTAGATATTTTAATGCAAAAGTGATGCATATAAGCGAAAAAGAGGCTCTTCGCTCCATAAAACAGGCAAAAACAGATGCACTTCTTATCATTCCAAGCTCTTTTGAAAAAAGGCTTCTTCATGGGCAAAAAAGTGAGATCGGTGTCTTTGTCGATGCGGCATTTCCGACAAGGGCGACAACCGTGGAGAGCTATATAGAGGGAACGGTACTTGATACGGCAAGTGATGTAGCAAAAAGAAGCGGACTAAAATCCAAAGGAGTCATTACGATAAATCAACGAACTCTTTTCAATCAAGCGATGAGGGATGAAGATGCTATTGTGCCGGGGCTTATAGGACTTGTACTTTTGGTAGCTCCTGCGATTTTAGCGGCACTATTGATAGTAAAAGAGAAAGAAAAGGGAACTATCTTTAACTTTTATGCTTCGCCTTTGAGTAAAGGAGAGTTTTTATTGGTAAAGCTTTTTCCCGCATTTTTACTTCATTCGCTCAATATCATCATACTTTTTCTAATGGCTCTTTATATTTTTAATATCCCTTTTCGAGGGAGTTTTATGCTTTATTGGTTTAGTAGTGAGCTATATATCCTTGTTAGTCTTGCTATCGGCATACTTATATCCGTTATTACAAAAAGACAGATTGTTGCGGTTGTTTTAACTATCATTATCACCATCATTCCCGGGTTTTTATATTCGGGAATTCTGATGCCGATTTCTTCGATGGTGGGGGATTCTTATGTAGAGGCACATATGTTTCCGGTGATGTATTATAACCATATCTTATATGATACATTTCTCATAGGGCAGGGATTGAGTTCCGAGACAAATATACTCTATCTGTTTATCCTTGTGGGATTTTTCTTTGGATTGTTTAGCATTGGTACGGCATTGCTAAAAAAGGAGATGAAGTAATGAGAATATTTTTGATCATTGTCTCTAAAGAGTTGCTTAGTTTTTTGCGATCCGTGATGCTTGTTCTTGTCGTGCTTTACTCTTTTACGGTTGATGTATATGTTGCAGGAGAGGGGATACAGCTAAAACCGCGAAATGTAGCGGTGGGATATGTTGATGATACAGGAGGCGGTATCAGTCAAAAAATCCTTTCCCACCTTCATAAACCGGAGTTTAAAACACCTATACCTTTTACTTCTCAAAAAGCACTTTCACAAGCTATTTTCAATAAAAAGATTATGGTGGGGATAGTATTTGACGATAATTTTGAGAAAAATTTTCGTAGCGGAAAAAAAGCACAGCTCAATCTTTTGCTTGATGCAACTGCCGCATCACAAAGTTTGACAACATTTACTTATATTCAAAATATTATTTTTGATTTTCAGTCTATGAATCTGCCACTTGAGCTTAAAACACATAAACTTTTCAATGAAAATGCGGACAATCACAGCTTTATGGCTCTGACCGAACTTCTTTCCGTCATCACTTTGCTTGTTGTTATCCTTACGGCTATAGTCTTTGTGAAAGAGAAGGAGGATGGTACATGGGATATAATGCTTTTGATGCCGATAAATCCGAAAATTACTATCTTGGCAAAAACTTTTTCGCAAGTTATTATTGTTATGCTTGGTACGATACTCTCTGTCGGGTTCGTGCTTTTTGGAGCATTTGATGTACCGATGAACGGCTCGTTTTGGGCATTTATGCTTTTAACATTTTTCTACTCTTTTTCAAGTGCGGGGATCGGTCTTTTTGTTGCGGCGGTTTCCAAAGATGTTATGCAAGTGGCACAACTTGCCATCATTATCATGATGCCTCTTATTTTTCTAAGCGGTGCTTGGACTCCGGTTTATGCTATGCATCCGTTTTTTCAAAAACTCTCTTTATTCTCGCCCCTTCGCTACTATATAGAAGGAACGGAGAGTATCTTTTTTAGAGGTACTTCGCTTGTTGATCTATGGCCCTATTTTAGCGGTGTTTTGATCTTGGGTATATTGCTTTATTGGTACGGTTTTAGAAAAATCGGAAGATTGTTTTAGCGGATTATGGATAGTGTGGTGATATCGACATCGTTTGTAGAGGGTTTTTTGTTGGGTTTAGGAGCGGCTGTCCCGATAGGTGCTATCAATATACTTGTGATGAATACGGCACTATATAGATATGGTGCGGCTGTTTCGATAGGTATCGGTGCAATTGCCTCAGATATGACATATCTTACTTTGATACTTTTTGGATTTTTGCATTTTATAAACAATCCGACTCTTGTCAAGATTATGACAATTATCGGTGCATTTTTTATGATATATCTTGCTTGGACGATCTTTAAAAGCAGAAATGAGCCTATCCATACGGTTCCAACTCAAAAAGTATCGCTATGGAGATACTTCATAAAAGGCTACTTTCTTACCCTTACCAATCCCTATTCGCTAATCTTTTGGTTTAGTGTTTCAGCTTATATCTCGGCTAAAGAGTTAAATGCTATGGCAACTATCGCGGGACTACTGCTCTCTACCTCTTTATGGGTAACACTGATGCCCTTTGCGATACATAAAACAAAACATCTCATATCGCAAAAAATGGCAACACTTTTTTGTATCTTTTCTACTGTAATACTGATATTTTTTGCAATGGGGATGCTATGGAAACTGTTAGATGTGTAAGAATTTTTGATATAATATTTGGTGGTTTTCAAGCATTATATAAGGATAACGATGAATAGCTTAGAGATATACCAAGCACCAAACGGAGAGATAGAGTTTAGAGGTGATTTGGAGTGTGAAACTATTTGGGCAAGTTTAGACCAAATAGCAAAGCTATTTAATAGAGATAAATCAGGCATCTCAAGACATATTAAAAATATTTTTAATAGTGGAGAATTGGATAAAAATTCAGTTGTTGCAATTTTTGCAACAACTGCAAGAGATGGTAAAACATATCAAGTAGAATATTATAATCTTGATATGATTTTATCTATTGGTTATAGAGTTGATTCAAAAGAAGCTACAGTTTTTAGAAAATGGGCAACTTCTATATTAAAACAGTATCTATTAAATGGTTATGCTATCAATGAAAAAAAATTATCTACTACTAAAACACTCTTAAATAATCTAAAGCAAACCATACAGATGCTATCAACTAAAGATATAGGATATGAAAAAGAGCTTTTAAATCTACTTCAAAACTATACTAAAACTTTATCGCTTTTAGAAAATTATGACAAAGATGACATTGATGACTTTGAGGGGTGTCAAAGCGATTTTGTATTGAGTTATAAAGAGACAAAAGAGGTTTTAGACAAACTAAAATCAAACTTGATAGAAAAAAAAGAAGCAACAGAACTTTTTGCAAACGAAAAAGCAGGAGAGTTGAAAGGGATTATAGATAACTTATATCAAACTTTTGGAGGAGTTGAGCTTTATCCAAGTATTGAAGATAAGGCTTCACATCTGCTATATTTTATCATAAAAGATCACCCTTTTAATGATGGCAATAAAAGAAGTGCTTCATTTTTGTTTATATATTTTTTAGATAGATGTAACTATCTCTATAAAGAAAACGGCGAAAAAAAGATAAATGACAATGCCTTAACAGCTCTTACTCTTTTAGTAGCTTCAAGCGATCCAAAAGAGAAAGATTTGCTAATAAAACTTATAAAACATCTTATATTTTAAATTATGAATTGAGAGTTATAAATTATGAATGGATATATAGAATGAAAAACAGTAAAAAAAGAGGAATTGAATAAGTTTTGTAGATACAATACAATTGGAGTTTTAACTATTTTTGAGATATAATAAAATTAAAAGATTGCAAATGGATGGAAATTATGATAAAACAAATTTTACAAAAAATAAATAATCGAAAAAATAAAATTGTTGAAATAGATATAGAAAATCAAACTATAAAATATTCAGATAAAATTACAAAACCCAAAATTGAAGCATTAAAAATAAGCCAGGATAAAATAAATGAAGAATTAGTAAGAGCTTATTTAGTAGATAAACTTGTAAATGAGTTAGGATACAATGAAGAAGCTATAGAGTTAGAAAAATTCTATACAAGAGATAGCATAGGACGAGAAAAACAAAAAAATAAAAATGATTCTGCAAGAGTAGATATAATAGTAAAAGATAAAAATAATAATCCATTTTTATTTATTGAATTAAAAGCTCCAGATAAATTTGAAGATGGAAAAAAAGATATAAAAGGACAACTTTTTGAACTATCAGATTTAGAACAAAAAATTTATAAAACAAAAGTAAAATATCTTGTTTATTATTCACTTGATATTAGCGAGGAACTTGCAGATAGATTATATTTGATAGAAAAAGATGAATTTGAAGATTATAATGATTGGTTACAAAACAAAGATAAAACTTATGGATTAGAGATACCTTACAACTATGGAAAACCAAAATTAAAACAAAGAATAAAAGATGAAGATGATTCAGCTTTACTTTCTATTGGTGAGCTTAAAATGTCTGAAATTAGACGAAATATTCATAATGTTTTATGGAGTAGTGGAGTTGAAGATAATGTAGCTTATATTTTTTTAGTTAAATATCTTCTTACTAAAATTTATGATGAAGATGAAACTGAAGAGGGTGAAAAATATCAATGTCAAATATTTGACAAAGATTATGAAAACGAAAATGCTTTTTTTGAAAGGATTAACAACACTTACAAAAATGCTTTAAGATTAAAACTAAATTATAGTGATGAAGATTTAAAAAATGTAGGAGCTATTTTAAATACAGAAGATATCCCTATCCAAAGTTTATATTTTTTAGTCAAAGAGTTGCAAGATTATTCATTTTCAAAAAGTATTAGAAACCAAAAAAAAGATATTTTGGGGCATTTTTTTGAAGAGACAAATAGAGAAAAGTTTAAACAAACAAAAGGGCAATTTTTTACTACTACAAATATAGTAGATTTTTTAATATATGCTATGAGTATAGATAAATTAGCAATAGAAAAATTTGAAGAGGATTATACCCTACCTTATATCATAGACCCAAGCACAGGAAGTGGGACATTTTTAATTGAAGCTATGAAAATCATAACAAAAGAGTTTAAAAAGCATCATTTTAAACTCAACAATACAAAAAGAACAAAATTAAAAAAACTATTTCCAGAAGAAAAACCAAATGATTGGGCAGAAGAATATATCTATGGTATAGATAATTCGTATAGCTTAACAGTATCTACAAAAGTCAATATGATACTTCACGGAGATGGAAGCAGTAGCACTTTTAAAGATGATGGACTTGCAAACTTTCAAAAATATCATCAAAAATATAGCAATAAAAAATTAGCTTTATTTCATACAGATAGTAAAATATATACAAAATCAAAAGCTCATATAGCAGTAAATGAGCAGTTTGATGTGATCATTTCAAATCCTCCTTTTAGTGTAAATATAAATGAAACAAAAGAAGAGGTAAATAAATACTTTTTATTTGGAGATAAAAAAAATAGTGAAAATCTTTTTTTGGAAAGATATTATCAATTACTTAAAGTTAATGGACGGCTTGGAGTAGTGCTTCCTGAGAGTGTATTTGATACAACTGAAAACAAATATATAAGACTTTTTCTTTTTAAATATTTTAAAATAAAAGCAGTTGTGAGTCTGCCTCAAATAACTTTTGAGCCTTTTACTTCTACTAAAACAAGTATTTTGATAGCCCAAAAGAAAGAAGAAAAAGAAGTTGAACTTTGGAATGAGCTATGGGATAAATATGGTAACATCTGGAGTAAATTAAAAATAAGGATAAAAGATTATATCCAGTATTTTGTAGAAAAGAAAAAACTAAATAAAAAATGGGCTAAAGATGTAGTAGAGGATATTGAAAATAAAAAATATGACAATATAAAAAACAATATATACTACTTTTTAAAAGATTATATAACTCCTCAAGATAAAGAGCTTGAAATAAAAGAGCTTTTAGAAAAATATAGTGATGAGATAAAAGAACTCTCTAAAATGGAAAAAGATACTGAAATCTTTGGGTTTTATAATGCTTGGTGGGTATTTGGTGAGGTTGCAAAAGAGGTTGATATAGATTATGATATATTTATGGCAGAAGCTGGGAATGTTGGATACAAACGAACAAAAAGAGGTGAAAACCCTATGCCAAATGATTTGTTTGATTTAGAATATGCACCAAATAAACTAAGTCTTGAAGAGATAAAAAGTTATTATGATAATGAGATAGCTACACTTAAACAAACTTTATCAAATTTATTAGATGAAAAAGAAAAAATAGATAATAAAATTCAAGAAAAATCAAATCAAACACTACTAAAAAAACAAAAAATGGTTAATGAAAGTATTGATAATTCAAATAAAAAATTAAAAGAGTTAAAAAATGAGTATCAAAAAGCTTTAGAAGTCTATAGTAAATATTATGAAGCTGATAATATAAAAGATAAATACTACGATAGAGTAGATAAAGAGTTAATAGCATACTTTAAAAGTGGAATAATGCAAAGATGGGCTTCAAATGATATACTTCTTAGAAAAGAAAAAGAGATAAAAATCCTTGATAGTATTAGAAAGAGTATTTTATGGGATTAGTTCAAACTATAAATTTTAGTGATTTTTCTTCACATAAATTATTAAGATTTGATTTTAAATATTTAAATTATCAAACTAATAAGAAGAATGTAACTAATTTTATTAAAGTTAAAGATTGTATAACTAGTTATTTCAAAGGTTTTGCATTTAAAAGTGAAAATTTTAAAGATGATGGAAATGTTTATGTTTTAAAGGGTGATTTATTTAATGATGATTTCAGTATAAACTTTGATAAAATACAATATTTAGATGATATATTTTTTAATACACATAATAAATTTAAATTAAATCAAAATGATATTGTAGTAAGTTTAGTTGGTAGTATTGGTAAGATGGTTATTATTGATGATAATTATAATATGCTACTAAATCAAAATAATATCTCATTACAAGTTAATAATAAATTATTTTATAATAAATTTTTTGCATATATTTTAAGATATGAAATTAATGATTTAGTTAATAACATATATAATAATTCTGGTTATTCATTTTTAAGTATTGATGATTTATTTAATTTACAAATACCAAACATAAACTTAACTACACAAAAAAAAGCTATAAAACAAATAGAACCAATAGAGCAAGAGATACAAAATCTAAAATCACAAAAAAAAGAGCATTTAGAGATAATAAATGATGTTTTTAGTGAAGAGTTTAAGATAGATTTAGAGGAAATTAAAAAATTAGATCATACAAAACAGTTTAGCTTAAAATTACACTGTATATCTTTAAAAAATGATTTGCTAAGAACAAGTTTTAAATGGCATAAATTAGAAAAAATACAATCTTATATGTATAAAAATATAAATTGTATTCAAAAATTATCTCAATATATCCTTAATACTAACAATGGATGGTCTCCTCAAAGTAATGATATAGATGATGGAACTCCAATATTGGGGCAAGAACACATATTGAAAAATGGTAAAATTTCATTGGAAGCTTCAAAATTTACTCAAATAACAAAAAATAATATTGAAAATTTTTATGTCAAACAAAATGATTTTTTTGTTAGCAGAGGTAATACTTTAGATTTAGTAGCATTAGCGGGTGTTGTAAAAAGTGAAGTTGATAAAGATATAATTTATCCTGATTTATATATCAAAATTGATTTTGACAATTCTATATACAAAGAGTATATGGCATATATTTTTAATTCATTTATTGGGAGAATTTATTTTAAACATGTTGCAAAAGGTAAAAATCAAACAATGGTAAAAGTATCTTCTAAAGAGCTTAATGATTTTTACTTGCCAATTCCAACTAAAGAAATACAACAACAAATAGTGGATAAAATTAAAACAAAAATAGATACTCAAAAAGAGATAGATATACAAATAGAACAAAAGCAAAAACAGATTGGTAAGATTATAGAAGATTGTATAAAAGGTAAAAGCTAAGATGAAAAATATAAAAGCAAATGATACTATCGCACTATCTTATCTTTTTACAAATAAAGTATTAAATAATATCATTCATAAGGATTTTACAAAACTTATGAGAATATTTTCAGAGTTTAATATAAACAATATATTTAACCAAAATATAACTTTTAAAGAGTTATTTGAAAACTCTTATAAACAACTTTTAAAACATTATAAAAATGAATATATATTTAAAAATGCAATAGCTCAAAAAATACTTCTTGGAAGACACTCTATAAAATCATCTGTATTATTTACAGAATTTAGAGTCGAAACTTCAAAAGCTGATATAGTTATATTTAATGGAACTTCACATGTATATGAGATAAAAACCGAGCTAGATACACTTGAACGACTTCAAAAGCAGATAAAAGATTATCAAAAAGTATTTGAGTATGTAAATATTGTAACAGTAGAGTCAAAAGTAAAAGCTATAAAAGAGATGATAGATGATAGAGTAGGCATTATAATACTAACAGATAGATATACTTTAAAAACTATAAAAAAAACAAAATCGGGTTTAGATATGATAGATAAAAATAGTGTATTTAATCTTTTTAGAAAACAAGAATATTTAAAGGTTATAAAAGATTATCAAGGAAGTATTCCGGATGTGCCAAATACAAAGATACACTCTGTTAGTCAAGAGATATTTAATCAATTTTCTATAAAAGAGGTAAATAAAATTTTAGTAAAAACACTGAAACAAAGAAAAAATTATAATAGTTTAGCTTCAAATATAAAAAAATTCCCAAATTCTTTGAAATTGGCTATTTTAGAGTTAGGTTTAAATCAAAAAGAGCAAAAAGATTTTTTAGAGTTGTTAGATACTAAAATCAATTCTATACCTATACAAAGGGCAACAAATGTATTATCCATATCTTAGAGGAAAACAAAACGAGCTACTTTTGCTTAAAGAAAATGCTTCATCTTTGTTGAAAAACTCAGATGTTATACCTATAATAGAGCCAGTAAAAAAGAATTTATCGGCACTAAATAGGACATTGGAGAGTTTAAAAGAAAACGATATACCCTTTATTCTTGTAATTAATCCAAAGCATGGTGATTTAAAAGAAGCTACATCAACTCTTTATGACGAGATTATAAATAAAACATTAAATGACTATTCAAACTTTTTTATTGGATATATCGTTGATACAAATAGTAATATAGATGATATAAAAGAGTTTTTAGATAACTGCCAACAATCTATTGCTTTAATTCATAATGGATATACAAATGCAAAAGAGTTAGGAAGTTTAGTAAAAGAATATGAAAATATAAAAAAACATATCTTCTTAGATGATCAAATTTTATATAGAAGACAGTTTAAAAAGGGCGAGAAGATACTTATAAGAGATGGATTTAAAAAAACTAAAAATAGTGAGTATCCACCAGAAGAGCTTTTTTCAGAACTACATTTGGTTTATGATGAGATGGGATTAGATGGATTTGGGGATTTTTTAATAGTAGGTGATGAATACTCAGAAACTGGAGGTCCAGCTTATGCTATTGCTATACATTTAACATATTTTAATGATGATGAAGTTTTATATATAAAACATTTTATTTCAGATAGAGTAAAAACTCCAACAGACCCTGCAGGAAAGTTTGCTGAGGCTTTAAGAAAATTGGTTGAGGAAGTTGAAAATAATGATTTGATATATAAAAGTGAAGCATATAAACAATATAAAAAATTTAATGAAGATGGACATTTTCCAGGACTTGGGTATGTTAAAAAACTATCTATGCAACATCATGTAGAAATAATAGTAAAATTTTTAAAAGAGCAGTAAATGAAATGTTGCATAAATTGTTTTAGCGATAAATATTTGGCAGATATTATTAAACAAAATAGTAAAGAGATTGGAAAATGTGATTATTGTGCTTCTAAAAAAGTCAATATTATCGAACCAAAAGAGTTAAATTATTATTTTCAACCTCTATTTGCACTTTACGAAGAAGTTGAAGACGGTTTTAGCTTGGCTCAACTTTTAAAAGATGATTGGTTTTTGTTCCAAGACTTAGATAACGAAAATATAATAAATTTATTGGAAAATATTTTAGATATAAAATTAAATTTATACAAAGCAATTAAACAAACTCAAGATAAAATTTTTAAATGGCAGGAATTTAAGGAAGAGTTAAAACATCAAAATAGATATTTTCCACTTTCAGCACCAAATGTTGATGATTTAAAAACTTTATTAGAATATGTTGTAGTAAGTGATAAAATACCAAATTTTTTATATCGTGCAAGAGTAAATATCGATACAGAGAAAATTGATATGAAAGAGATGGGAAAACCTCCAAAAAAACTATCAACTGCAGGAAGAGCAAATCCTATTGGTATTCCATATTTATACACAGCTTCTAATCCTAAAACTGCAATAGCAGAGATAAGACCTCATAAGGGAGATAGTGTTACAGTAGCAAGATTTAAAGTTACTGAAGATTTAAAATTAGCAGATTTAAGAAATCCAAGAAAAACAATTTCACCATTTATGCAAGATGAAGATGGACTAAAACAAATTTTTAAAGATTTAGATTGTTTGTCTCATTTAGGAGAAGAATTATCAAAACCAATTTTACCAAGAGATGCTCATTTAGAATACTTATCAAGCCAATATTTGTGTGAGTTCATAAAGCATTCTGGATTTGATGGAGTAATATATAAAAGTTCTGTTGGTGATGGCGATAACTATGCTATTTTTAATGATGATAAATTGAAGGCTATAAATACTGAAGTTTATTACATAGAGAATATTGAAATTAGAAACTTGAAAATAAAAAATTATTAAGGAAATAAACATTGAAAAATAAGACAAAAAAAGTTTCACTCGTACTTGGAAGCGGAGGAGCAAGAGGGTATGCTCACATCGGAGTGATTGAAGAGCTTGAAAAAAACGGATATAAGATAGAGTCTATATCCGGTGCTTCCATGGGGGCTTTGATTGGGGGACTTTATGCTTGTGGAAAACTTCAAGAGTATAAAGAGTGGGTTTTGGGACTTGATATGCTTGATATTGCAAAACTTCTTGATTTTTCATTTTTTACAGGTGGCATGATAAAAGGGGATAAAGTTTTTAAAAAGATTAAAAAAATAGTCGGTAGAGTAGATATAGAAAATTTACCTATAAAATATACCGCAGTTGCTACGGATCTTGTCAAGCAAAAAGAGGTGTGGATGCAAAAGGGAGATCTTTTGGATGCCATTCGTGCTTCTATCGCTATTCCGACTATTTTTACTCCCAAGAAGATTGACAACAAGTATCTGATAGATGGAGGTGTATTAGACCCTCTACCTATTGCACCGACGATTTCGGATGATACGGATATCACGATAGCTGTAAATCTCAATGCAAACAATGCAAAAAAATATGATATAAAGATACCGAAAAAAGAGATAGAAAGAGAAAACAGGTTTAAAGAAATCTTTTTTGAGCTTAAAGAAAAAGCTATGAATTTTTTTGACAATGAGTCAAAATCGGAATTTGACGAGATGAATATGTTTGGTATCGTAGGTAAAACGATAGATATCATGCAAAATAATATCTTAGAGTGTAAAATGGCGGGATATTCACCGGATATCATGATAAACATAGCAAATGATGCTTGTGATTTTTATGAGTTTAATAAAGCTTACGAGATGATTGAGCTTGGCAGAATTGTAACAAAAGAAAAACTTGGAGAAACCGAATGAGAAAAGACTCTTTTTACTATGCTCCAAGTATAAAAGTTTTGCAAAAGACTTCACTTTTTTCCAAAACAAAACCGGAAGATTTGGATGATATTTTAAACCATTTTACCCCCATGACACTACCTAAAAAAAGCACAATTTCTTTTAGTGAAATAGAACAGTTTTTCTTTGTTGTTATCAAAGGACGGGTAAAGATTTCGCAATTTTGCATAGAGACCGGACGGGAATATATCGCAGAAGTGTTGAGTGAAGGTGATATCTTTGACACCATAGGGTTGCTTTACTCTAAAGATGAAGATATGCTTGTTGAGACGATAGATGTTACATGGCTTTTAAAAACACCTATACAAAAGGCAAGAGAACTGCTTTATACACATCCGATATTTAATAAAAATGTTTTTTCTTGCTTTGGTCAAAAGATGTATGCCTTGAATATATTTGCAAAAGAGTTAATTTTTTATGATACTGCGACACGATTGGCTCGTTTGATTTTACGATACTATCAAGAAAAAAGACTTGACATAATTGATGATCTTTCAATGGATACACTTGCAAAAATGATAGGCTCTTGTAGGACGGTGGTCAATCTGCATATAATAGAGTTTAAAAAAGAGGGTATTATCTCAACCAAGGATGCAAAATTGTGTGTAGTTGATGAAGAAAAACTTTATGAAAAAGCGATGATGCAAAGAGAAGAGATGGAGTAATGAAAAAAGTAAGTCTATACTATCCACATATTTTAGCACTACTCTTTAGTGTTTTTTTTATTGCACTTGGGATAGATCCTATTGATAGAAGGGTATGGGTTGTTGAGGTAACCCCTATCGTGATTGTTTTTTTATTTTTGGTAGCAACTTATACAAAATTTCGCTTTAGTAATTTTGCCTACACATTGATGTCGATATGGATGTTTTGGCATACTGTAGGTGGACACTATACCTTTGCCAATGTTCCTTTTGATTTTGTAACAAATCTGTTTGGTTTTGAGAGAAATAACTTTGATCGCATAGGGCATTTTGTAGTCGGTTTTTATGCCTATGCTATAGCCGAGTATCTTGTTAGACAAAAGCTCTGCTCTGTTATACCCGCGAGTTTGTTTGGGTTTTTTGCTATCGGGAGTGTTGCTGCGGGGTATGAGATCATTGAGTGGATCTATGCTGTTTATGACGGAGGAGAAGCCGGCATAGAGTTTTTAGGCTCGCAAGGCGATATTTGGGATGCACAAAAAGATATGCTTTTAGATATGCTGGGTGCAGTTTTTTCACTTATTTTGTTTTGGATAGTACGAAAAAAGGAGAATAAGTCGTGAATTTAGCATCGTTTGCATATATAGTTATCATCATAGCTGGGCTTAAAATGGCAAATAATATCGTTGTTGTTTTGCTGATGGCATTTTTTGTTTTTCTTCTTTTGTATCAGCAAAAATATGATGTTTTAATGCCTCAAGCAGTTATATATTTATTAAGCGATAAGGTGCAATAATGAAAATATATAAAATAATAACTCTTTTACTGTTGTTTATTTTGGGATCTGTTGATATATATGCTAAGACTTCGATTGATTA
>Ga0256842_1001188_pt1 | contig 21441 bp, 16 predicted proteins | sample 4559240metaG_FD_185973 | JGI IMG/M metagenome (GOLD analysis project Ga0256842, IMG submission 185973) | Hydrothermal vent microbial communities from Guaymas Basin, Mexico - 4559-240 | ecosystem: Environmental > Aquatic > Marine > Hydrothermal vents | place: Mexico: Guaymas Basin | collected... | reverse complement strand
ATTTAGAGGGGCTTGGTTCTGTAAAAGGAGTTGCAAAAGAGAAAGCAAAACTTTTAGATTTTGTGAGACCAGGTGGATTTGCCGTAATAAATAGCGATTATCCTGAATTAGTAGAGGAAGTAAAAAAGAGAGATATAGAAACTGTATATGTTGGAGATAGAACAAAATATAACATAAAATATGATGGTATAGATGAAAATATGTTTGGAAAGTTTAATCTCAGTTTAGATGGTATAAAAATAGATGTTGTTAGTCCTTTAAATCTAAGTATATTTAAGGAAAATATATTAATTGCAGCTACAGTTGCATATAAATTAGGAGTTGCTATTGAAGATATAAAAGAGGGTATATCTCAAGTTAATCTACCAGAACATAGAAATAAATGGTTAAAAGTTAACGATTTTTTGATTTTAGATGATTGTTACAATGCAAATCCAATGGCAATGGAGAAATTATTTTTAGGTTTATCAAATGTAAATGTCAAAAAACCTTTAATAGCTATTTTAGGAGATATGTTAGAGTTAGGAGATGATGCGATATATGAACATCGAAATCTGGGCAAGTTAGTTGGAAGGAGTAATGTAGATGTATTGTTTTATAAAGGTAATTTTTATAAAGACATAAAGGAAGGTGTATTATCTGTAGGTCGTCATATTCCAATATATAAAATTAAAGATGTAGATGAGGTATTAGATAAATTTAAATTATTGAATTTACATCACGGAACTATTGTGGCTAAAGCATCTAGGGGAATTCAGTTAGAAGATATAATAAGAGGTTTAATTAGAAAAATAAAGGATAAAGGTTAAATAAAAAAGATGATGTATCATCTTCTGTACTCCATATCAGACTATATTTCTGTTTTTAATATATTCAGATATATTACTTTTAGATCTATTTACGCAATGTTAACATCTCTTTTAATAGCTATTTATTTTGGACCAAGAGTTATAGAGTTTCTTAAAGGATTAAAGGTCAAACAATACATACAGGAAGATGTTGTAATACATCAAACAAAACAGGGTACTCCTACAATGGGAGGAATACTTATTGCGATGGCCCATTTGACTTCTGTATTTCTTTGGGCAGATCTGACAAATCCCTATATCTGGCTTTGTATCTTTGTATTTGTTGGTTTTGGTCTAATTGGATTTATTGATGACTATCTCAAGGTAGTTCGTAGGCACAATATGGGATTAACTAAAGGTTTTAAGTTTTTAGCACAGGTAATTATTGGCATTATTGCCCTTACACTTTTGATAAAGCTCCCAGGCTATTCAAGCAAACTCTATTTTCCTTTTTTTAAGTGGATCCATCCTGATCTGGGATGGTTTTATATTGTATTTGCCCTTTTTGTGGTGGTGGGTTCTTCAAATGGTGTAAATTTAACCGATGGTCTTGATGGGCTTGCAATAGGTCCAACCGTGATTGTTGCTGGGTGTCTTGCAGTATTTTTGTATGTTGCAGGACATGTAAAAATCGCTCACTATCTTCAGGTGGCATATGTACCTGGGGTTGGAGAGGTTACAGTTTTTTGTGCCTCATTGGTGGGGGCAGGCCTGGGATTTTTGTGGTTTAATGCCTATCCTGCCCAGGTATTTATGGGTGATGTGGGAAGTTTAAGCCTTGGAGCGACCCTTGGATTTCTGGCAATTTTGTGCAAACAGGAACTTGTTTTACCCATTGTTGGGGCGCTCTTTGTAATAGAAACCCTTTCAGTTATTATTCAGGTTGCATATTTCAGATGGACTGGTGGTAAAAGGGTATTTAAAATGGCGCCTATTCATCATCACTTTGAGCTGCAAGGCATACCAGAATCAAAGATTATAGTTAGGTTCTGGATACTTTCAATCCTATTTGCAATGTTAGCACTTAGTACTTTAAAACTAAGATAGTAAATTATGAATAAATTTAATGCAAAAAGAGTAGCTGTTATTGGCGGTGGCATATCAGGAATAGCTGCTGCAAAATTGGCTTCAATAAAGGGTTTTGAAACCATTTTGTTTGAACAAAAAAAAGGAGTTATTGATTCTTATGTAAGAGAGGAACTTTATAATAGAGATATTAAACTAATTGAAGGGGAACATAAAAAAAGTGATTTTTCAAAAATTGATCTTGTGATTTTAAGCCCAGGTGTCCCTGTACATAAGATTAAAGAATTTTTGAATTCTAACATACCTATTATATCAGAAATAGAATTTGCATATAGTTATTTAAAAGATGAGAAAATAATAGGTATAACAGGTACAAATGGTAAAACTACTACAGTTGGAATTATTTCCTGGGTTTTAAATAAACTAGAGATAGATCACTTTGTTGGTGGAAATTATGGAATTCCATTGAGTGATTATGTTTTACACGGAGGAAAAAAAATCCTACTTCTTGAACTCAGCAGCTTTCAGCTTCAAAATATAAAGGATTTTAGATGTAATATTTCTGTATTTTTAAATTTTTCTGAAAATCACCTGGATTTTCATAAAGATATTGATGAATATCTTACATGTAAACTTAATATATTTAAAAATCAGTTATCAGATGATGTTGCCTTAATAAATATGAATCTAAAGCCATTTTTAAATGGATTCACATTTAATTCACAGGTTAAATACTTTTCAAAAGCAGATTTTAAGTTAAAAAATTTAATAGGAGAACACAATCTTGAAAATATTGAAGCAGCATATCTGGTATGTAAAGAATTGGGGATAAGTAAAAAACAGTTTATAGAGGCTGCTTCTGATTTTAGACCTTTTGAACACAGGCTTGAATATGTAGGTGAATTAAATGGAGTTAAATTTTATAATGATTCAAAATCAACAACCCTAAAATCAATAGAAGCGGCTGTAAATTCAATTGAAGACCCTGTTTTATTGATTGCTGGCGGTATATTAAAGGGTGGAGATCCAAAAAAAACAGGGATGTGTATTAAAGATAAGATATCCCATGCATGTGTTTTTGGACAGAGTGCTGATATATTTTATGAAAAATGGAATGAATATTTTCCTGTACATAAAGTAAAGGACATAAAACAAGCAGTATCGTTGTTATTTAACTTGTCAAAGAGTGGAGATGTTATTTTATTTTCCCCTGGTTGTTCAAGTTTTGATATGTTTGAAAATTATAAAGAGAGGGGAAATTGTTTTAAAAAAGTAGTAAAGAGTTTAATGGAAAAGATTAAATAAAAGATATGAATAAAAATCTATCTTCATATAAATTTATTCTTGTTCCAATTGCAATATTAATGATAATAGGACTCATTATGGTATTTAGTGCAAGTAGTATTTATGCTGCATCAAAGTTTAATGATGGGTACTTTTTTATAAAAAAACAGTTCATATTTTTTATAATAGGAATTGTTGCCATATATATAGTCTCCATGATACCAACAGGATTTTTTTATGCAACTAGATATTTTTGGTTGTTGATCTGTTTTACATTATTGGTCTTAACATTGACTCCAATAGGTCATAAAGTTCACGGTGCATGTAGATGGATACCTTTTTTGGGATTTTCTCTTCAGCCAGTAGAATTTTCAAAGATCTTTTTGACAATGTATTTTGCCTGGTTTTTTGGCGAAAAACAGGAAAAGATAAAGAAATTTAGTATTGGTTTTCTGCCGCCAATTTTAGTGACTATTATATTTGCATCTATTTTGATCATTCAGCCTGATTTTGGCAGTGCAGTATTTTTATGTTGCATATTCTTTTTTATGAGCTTGATTGGAGGCACAAGGCTTCTTTATTGGATATGTTCATTAATTCTTTTAGCGAGTTCTGCAATTGTTATGGTTGTTACATCTCCTTATAGGCTGATGAGATGGAAGGCCTTTTTGCATCCATTTGAGCATGCTAAAAAGGAAGGTTATCAACTGGTACAGTCAATATATGGTCTGGCAAATGGCGGGCTTAAAGGGGTTGGACTTGGCTATGGTAAGCAAAAGTTATTTTTTCTTCCTGAAGCACACACCGACTTTATATTAAGTGTCTTAGGTGAAGAGCTTGGTTTTTTGGGAATAAGTCTGGTTTTTTTATGTGTTATCTCTATTTTATATATGGGAGTGAAACTTTCTGTTAATATGCCAGATCTCAAAGATAAATTTTTAGTAGCGGGCATTACCTTTGTAATTGTGTTTTCAGCATTTTTGAATATTTCTGTTGTGTTGGGCATGATTCCACCAAAGGGACTGGCAATGCCCTTTTTAAGCTATGGAGGCTCAAATTTTTTGGCCCTTTCAATTGGAATAGGGTTAATTTTAAGTGCAATTAAGAAAAATGATACAAACCAAAAAGTGTAAAATAGTACTAGCAACAGGTGGTACAGGTGGTCACATATTCCCTGCCCTAGCTGTGGCCAGGGAAATTGAACATTTTGCTCTACAAAGTGCAGAAGTCCTTTTTGTTGGTGGGAAATATGGCCAGGAACAAAAGCTAGTAGCAGACGCAGGCTATAAAATATATCTACTCCCTGTAAAGGGGATTTTGGGAAAGGGTATAAGGGCAATATCAAATATGGGTTTTGTCTTGTATAGCATGATCATTTGTTTTCTGTGGCTTAGAAAGGTTAAACCAGATGCAGTGGTTGGATTTGGAAGTTACGCATCATTTGTTCCAGTTTATGTGGCCTGGAAAATGGGAATACCCACCTGCATACACGAACAAAATAGTTACCCAGGTTTTACAAATAGGTTTTTAGGAAAAAGGGTTGACAGGGTATTTTTGAGTTTTCCAGATGATGTGGGAATATTTGATAAAAACAAAACAGAGGTTCTGGGAAATCCAGTAAGACAAGAAATAATTGAGGCTGCAAAAGTAAGTAACGGTAGTATTGATGGGGGAAATAAGAAGATAAATTTGCTGATTATTGGAGGAAGCCAGGGAGCAAAAGGAATTAATGATGCAGTTTTAGGATCATTGGCTTTATTTAAGAGTATGGGGGTTAGTCTTTACCATCAAACAGGAAAATTAGATTATGAAAGGGTTTTGTCTGTATATAAGTCTGCTGGTCTGAAAAACTACAGGGTGGTTCCTTTTATAGATGATATGACAGAAGCTTATCTCTGGGCTGACCTTGTGGTGTGTAGGGCAGGTGCATCCACTATTTTTGAGCTGGCAACAATGGGAAAGCCAAGTATTTTAATACCTTACCCTTATGCGGCCAATGATCACCAGAGAAAAAATGCCAAATATTTAGAAAAAGTGGGTGGGGCAATGGTGGTAGAACAAAGTTTTTTAGCCAGGAATTCTTTGGGAAATATTGTAGCTGATCTAGTTGCTATCCCTGGCAAGTTAAAAGAGATGTCAAAGGCTGCAAAATCCATTGCTAAACCCGACGCAACAATAAAACTAACTCATAGGATACTTGAACTTAGTAGATGTTAAAAAAGGATGAGAAATAACGCTATGAAAAAGATAAAAAAAATACACATGATTGGAATAGGCGGATCTGGAATGAGCGGGATAGCAGAGGTGTTAATAAATCTAGGATACAGTGTCTCTGGCTCAGACGTGGCTGATAGCGATGTGATTGAGCGGCTTAAAAAACTTGGGGCAAAAGTGAGCATAGGTCACAGTGCAAAAAATATTGAAGATGCTGAAGTAGTAGTTTTTTCCAGTGCTATTTCAGAAGATAATCCAGAGATAATAGAGGCCAAGCAAAGATCCATACCTGTTATCCCAAGGGCTGAGATGTTGGCTGAACTCATGAGGTTAAAGACAGGTATTGCTGTTGCTGGAACACATGGAAAGACCACATCTACCTCCCTCCTTGGAACAGTTTTTATGGAAGCAGGACTGGATCCAACAGTGATTATTGGCGGGAGACTCAATGCATATGGCACAAATGCAGTTTTGGGGCGAGGGGAATATTTAATTGCCGAGGCCGATGAATCTGATGGGTCTTTTCTCTGTTTGTTTCCCATTGTTTCTATGGTTACTAATATAGATGCTGATCATATGGACTTTTATCCAGATCTAGATTCCATAAAGGCTGCCTTTTTAAAATTTATGAATATGGTTCCGTTTTATGGGGTAAATGTAGTGTGTGGAGATGATGAAAATATAATGGAACTAGTGCCAAAAGTTAAGAGATCCATAATTACTTATGGGTTTAAAGAACACAACACAATCAGAGGGGAGATAGTAGAAAAAGGAGCTCTATCCAGATTCAGGATATTTATTGCAAACAAATTCTGGGGTGAATGTGTATTAGGTGTCCCCGGTGAGCACAATGTTTTAAATGCAATGGGGGTTATAGGCATAGCCAATCACTTTGGTATCTCTAAAAAAGATATCCTAAAGGGTCTGGAGGGCTTTAAAGGAGTTGGTAGAAGGCTCGAAAAAAGGGGTGAGTTAGATGGGGTGGTAGTAATTGATGACTATGGTCATCATCCAACAGAAATAAAGACCACATTGAAAACAGTTAAACAAATGTATCCAGAAAAGAGACTGGTTGTTGCCTTTCAACCCCATAGATATACAAGGACTAAGGCACTTTACGGTGATTTTTGTAAATCTTTTGAACTCGCTGATATATTGCTCGTTACTGAGATATATCCTGCTTCAGAAGATCCCATTCCTGGGGTGAATGGTGAGTCTCTGGCCAAGGGAATCAGACAACTTAGCAATACCAATGTTTTCTATTGTGAAGACTTAAACACGTGTCTTTTAAAGGCCAGAGAAATATTTAGGCCTGGAGACCTTTTTCTCACCCTAGGGGCTGGAAATATTTGGAAGGTGGGAGTGGCATACGTTCATGAAAAAGGTGCAGTATGAAGATAATCTCAGAACCTTTTCTCGATAAATTAACTACTATAGGAATTATGTCCAGGTGTGAAGGTCTAATTGAGGCGAGAGGTATTGATGATCTGGAGGAAATAGCAAATTTCTTAGTGAAAAATAACGTAAAAGGTATCTTCCTTGGAAAGGGTTCCAATGTGGTCCCTGGAATAAGCTTTTTGCCACTATTTATAATTAAATTTTTAAATGAGAAATTGGAGGTAATAAGGGAAAAGGAAGATGGTGTAATCATAGAAGTGGGCTCTTCGGTTTTACTTAAAAGACTTATTATGTGGAGTGTGAGAAAGGGATATATGGGACTAGAGAATTTAATTGGAATACCTGGGAGTGTTGGAGGCGCTGTATGTATGAATGCTGGTTCTTATGGTTCTGAAATATTTGATGTTATATCTAAAGTTACCATTTGGCATGAAGATATAGGTATTGTTACTTATTCTAAGGACGAAATAGAAATTTCCTACAGAAAATTTATGCCACCTATGCCTAAAGGCCTATGGTGTGTTGTTTCTGTGACCATGTGTTTAAAGAAATCAAGTAAGAATTTACTTCTAAAGAAGATAAAGGAAACTTACAATAATAAAAAGAAGACACAACCAGTTACATCTAAGACCTGTGGATGTGTTTTTAAAAATCCTATCCAGTATCCTGCTGGATATCTTTTGGAAAAAAGTGGGATGAAGGGATTTTCAGTAGGAAATATGATGTTTTCAGACCTACATGCAAATTTTTTGATTAACAAAGGCAAGGCTACTCCTTTAGAGGCAATGGAAATTATAGAAATAGCACGGTCAAAAGTGTATGAAAATTTTGGAATAAATTTAGATTTAGAAGTTAAAATTTTGTCATAACATGGCAAGAAATATATATAAACAGGAGAAATTATCTGTCAAAATATTAAGACAATTTAAAACAATATTAAAATATTTGTTCTTATATACATTTATAATTGCTTTTTTTCTAGCAATAAGTTGGATTTTAGTAAAGAGTTATAAGTATGTAACTACTACAAAGATTTTTGCTCTGAAATATGTAGAGATAAATGGATTAAAAAATTTAACTAAAATGGATATATTGAAAAAATTAGACATTAATTATGGGAAAAATATATTTGATATAAATCTTTTTGAAATAAAAAAAAGATTATTAAAAGATAAGTGGATAAAAGATGTGATGATAAAAAGGATAATTCCAAATAAGATTATTATTAATGTTACTGAAAGAGAGCCAGTATATATTTTACATGAAAAAAGGTCATTGTATTATATAGATAAGGATGGGACAAAAATAGCAAAATTTGGGAATAAGATATTGGATCTACCAATTTTAGAAATGGAGGATCAACAACTTTTCTCTAAGATAAGTAATTATTTAACAAAAGGCATACCAATAAGTATAGATAGTGTAGGGTGGGTATATATAGGAAATATATATATAAAGTTTTATGACTATAAAAATAAGATTCTATGGAAAATAGATGTTGATAGTATATCTAATAGTCTTAGTACTGCAAAGTTGATTTGGAGTGATATAAAGAGAATTTTAAGAGGAAATAATATAAAGAAAATTACAGTAATAAATTACTTAGGTTGGGTGCAATTTAGAAATTGATTTATAAAAATTAAATAGGGGACAACTCATGGCAAAGGGAGAGATCATAGTTGGTCTGGACATAGGGACTACGAAGATCTGTACAGTTATTGGGGAGAACAAAGGTGGACGGGTAAATATAATTGGAAGCGGAGAAAGTTCTTCTTCTGGCCTTAGAAAGGGAGTGGTTGTGAATATTGAACAAACCGTGAAGTCCATAAAGGATGCCCTAGATGAGGCAGAACAGATGAGTGGGTGCGAGATTAGGTCAGTGTATGCAGGGATAGCAGGTAGCCATATAATGGGATTTAACAGTCATGGGGTCATTCCTGTCAGGGGAGAGGAGATAACAAGAAACGACATTGAAAGGGTGATAGATGCAGCAAAGGCTGTAGCTATTCCTTTAGACAGGGAGGTGATACATATACTCCCCCAGGAGTTTATAGTGGATGATCAGGGGGGTATCGAGGATCCACTTGGGATGTCTGGTGTGAGGTTGGAAGTAAAGGTGCATATTGTAACAGGTGCAGTATCAAGTGCTCAAAATATTATTCGTTCGTGCCATAAGGCCGGATTAGATGTGGCAGATATTGTATTGGAGCCTTTAGCCTCTGCCTATGCCACTTTAACTGATGAGGAAAAGGAAATTGGAGTGGCCCTGGTGGATATAGGAGGAGGTACAACAGATCTTGCTGTTTTTTCAAATGATTCAATAAAACACATCTCAATTTTATCCCTGGGGGGAACCAATCTTACCAGTGATATCGCCTTTGGTTTGAGAACCCCAATGAGTGCTGCAGAGGAGATAAAGAAAAAGTATGGGTGTGCACTTACTGATCTTGTTCAGGACAATGAGGTCATTGATGTTCCCACTGTGGGAGGCAGACCACCCAGGAGACTTTTTAGAAAGACCCTGGCTGAAATTTGTGAACCCAGGATTGAAGAAATACTTGCTTTGGTGGATCAAGAATTAGAGAAGTCTGGCTACAAGCCAATGATTGGTGCAGGCGTGGTCTTAACTGGAGGGAGCTCGCTTATTGATGGTATAGTGGAGTTAGCAGAGCAAGTATTTGGTCTGCCTGTTAGGATTGGCTATCCAAGGGGTATGGGTGGTCTTACAGATATTGTTATGAGCCCTAAATATGCAACTGCTGTTGGCCTGCTTCTTTATGGAGCAAAAAAGGAAAATTTTTCAACTAGCTTCAGGATTAGAGAAAGAAATGTCTTTGATAGACTTCTGTCAAAGATGAAGAATTGGTTTGTGGACATTAGTTAATTTGTAATGAGTTGAGAGTTAATGGGTTAGAGGGTGTATGGGTTTATGCGTTAAAGGGTATATGGGTTGAGGGTTAAAGAGTTGAGAGTTGAATCCAATAAATCTTAAAACCCAATAAACTCAATAAACCCACCAAACTCACAACCCCAAAAGGAGGGAGTTATGGAACATATGGAAATAGTGCCAGAGGGCAATGCCCAGATAAAAGTTATTGGAGTAGGGGGAGGTGGAGGCAATGCTGTTAACAATATGATTGATTCTTCTTTAAAAGGGGTGTCGTTTATAGTTGCCAATACTGATGTTCAGGCCCTTAAGAATTCAATTGCAGAGTATAAAATTCAGCTTGGAGAAAAGCTCACTAAGGGACTTGGAGCTGGAGCAAATCCTGAAATTGGGCGACAGGCAGCTGAAGAAAGTGCAGATGCCATTAAAGAACTTTTAACAGGCAGTGATATGGTATTTGTTACAGCAGGAATGGGAGGTGGAACAGGTACAGGAGCTGCACCAGTTATAGCTCAAATTGCTAAAGAACTTGGTGCCCTTACAGTGGGGGTTGTGACAAAGCCATTTTACTTTGAAGGACCAAAGAGATTGCAGCAGGCTGAGAGAGGGATAAAAAATTTAAAGGAAGTGGTGGACAGTATTATCACCATTCCGAATGATAGATTACTCTCCCTTGCATCTAAAAATGCTACTTTTGTGGAGATGTTGAAAAAGGCTGATGAGGTGTTGTACTATGCTGTTAAGGGCATATCTGATCTTATTTTAGTTCCTGGTCTTATAAATCTGGATTTTGCAGATGTAAAGGCAGTAATGGAGGGAATGGGCCTCGCCCTTATGGGCACTGGTATTGCGAGTGGAGAAGGCAGGGCAAGGGAAGCAGCAATGAAGGCAATTACAAGTCCGCTTCTGGAAGATGTGTCCATTGATGGTGCCCAGGGAATACTTATGAATATTACTGCAGGACCAGATTTAAAAATTCAAGAAGTTGATGAAGCTGCAAATATTATTTATGAAGCAGCTAGCAAAGATGCCCAGATATTTTTTGGAACAGTGTTTGAGGACGACTGTGGTGATGAAATAAGAATCACTGTTATAGCCACTGGAATAGAAAATGGAGAAAAAACAATTGATTCAGCTATAGATCCTTCTGGTGTGAAGAGGATTAGCAATTTGAGGAGATTTGAAAATAGGCCTAAACAGATAAATAGAAGACCAGCTCCTGCAGCTTCTGATGAGGAGAGACAAATCCCAGCATATATCAGGAAGAAATCCGGAAGTGTGGAAGATGATCAAGATTTTATTCAGAACCAAAAAGTTTCTGTTGCAAGTGGAGAAGACGATTTTATATTTGAAGATGAAGAAGACTTTGAAATTCCTTCCTTTATAAGAAAGCAGGTAGATTAAAAAGCAGGGGAAGACCCCTGCTTTATTTAACTTTATAGACCCGTGTCCATGGACAGTGGTCTACAAGCAAACGGAAATGTGGCTTGAACTGGGATGGGTCTTTTAAGAGCATCTGTATCATATTCGAAAAATATATTGTTGAGTCCATTATATAGAATTCTTTAGATATATTATTTAATATGCCGTAGATATCAGATCCAGAAGACCAACGATATTCATGTGTTTTTCCCTTCCCATCTACAATAATTAATCCATCTAGTTTTATTTTTTTATTGTTTGCTATTAAAATACCGTCTCCTATATTTATACTTATTTTGCCATGAAGACTCTGAATCTTACCAGGAAATGGTGTACCTGTAACAATGTCCCAGGTACCAAAATAACTTATCCAGTATGCCAATTTTAAATTCTCCCATGAAAATACCAGATATTGAGGTGGGATATTTGTAATATTTAATTTTTTCTCCTTTAAACTATTTAAAAATCGCTGTGCTTTTTCAGGCCCTAATTTATCCAATTGAGAAACTGGATCTGCCAGATAGATCCTCCATATTAAAGATATTTTTTTTGCGTTTTTGTCATATTTTTCTTTGTTTTCATTATACTCTATTAACTGGCTCTTTGTTATATATTTTATGAGATTACTTGCAAGAAGTGGAGAACTTGAGGTATGCACAAGTGCTAAGGGATAGAGAAAAGGACCATCATGAACTCCACCATCTGCAAAGGATGGCCTTTTTGCGTAGTATTGGCATGCATAACCATAGTCCCACCATTGCCATAGTCTTCCATTTCTGGGAACTATTTTAGACGCCTCTACAAAGGTCTTTGCATATATCTTGGGAAAAATAGGACTCGGAGTAAATTTAAATGATATTTGCACAATCGGTATTAGGACTAATATTGATAATACAATCTGGAAGAGCCATCTTCCAGTTTTGGACAAGAGATTTTTAAACATAAGACCAATTCCAAATCCCAGTCCAACGCCTATGGCTATACCTCCATACATTGCAAATCTATTTCCTAATTTTATGGATAGAGTTCCTAGTAAGAGAAATAAAAGAAACAAAAGATGTGATGGCTTTTTGATTACAAGATAGATAAGCCCCAATACTCCAATTATAAATGTAGGCCAATTATAGGCCATCCTTATAACTGCTTCTGAAAACTTTAGATTTTGTGCTTCTTTTATGCTTTGAAGTACGCTTGGTAATTGAAGAGAACAATTTTTAGATGAGCTAATATAGTGAGGTAGTATCTTGGCATAGTTTAAAAATTCAATTACCCCTCCATAAACAATCATATGGACGGAGCCTTCAATAGATGCTGCTACTCCACCTAAGATTAAGATTAGCCATTCTGTTTTACTGTTTACCATTTTGGCCATTTTTCTGTAGAAAGTTAATACAACTATAGTTGCTATTCCACTTAAGATACCAAATGTAAACATGTATATTACAAGGATACCATCAATGGAATCAGAGATGGAAACTCTTTGTTTATGGTTTAGGATCATAAGAGAAATAAGACTCAACACTATAATAAATAGAGCTAGAGGCCTTCCACTTCCATAAAACCAAATAAAACAATATCCAATAATTCCTGTAAATATAGGGAGTTTAAAGTTTGATAGGTGTTGAGGTATCTGACCTTTTTTCCTGGTATCAAGCCAAATAATTATGGAACAACAAAATGCAACAAAGAGTGCCAGCACCCCAAAGTCTGTATCAAAAAATCCCAGTCTGCTTCGCCCTAAATATCCAAGGCAACATGAGCCCAAAATGCTCGCAACAATTGAACCTTCTAACATATCGTTTTTATATCCAAGTATAACTAAAGGTATTGCCAAAAGAGAACAAAATATTCCAGGGATATAAAATGCCATCTTGCCTACAGGAATATTTGTTGTTTTTGAAATATACCTTGTAATTATTCCCAATGGCTCGTTGGGGTTTCTGCTTGTTTTTATAGCAGATGCCATGAAATAATATGCATCATGGGTGGCCATTAGTTTTTCACCATTAATTTCATAGGCCTTGTTTTGCCACTTTGGAAGTTCAATAAATCTGACAAGAATAGGGATTAAAAGACATATGATAAGCACTGAGATAAAAGATATTAGGTTATTTTTATTTCTATTTTTTATCTTCATTACCAGCAAAATCCTCCTGAACGTCTAGGTCTTCTTCAGTTAATGGTTTGTTGTTTAGTTCCTTTCTCAAATCTTTTTTTAGCACTTTACCTATTACTGTTTTTGGCAACTCATCTCGGATTTCAATTTTTTTTGGAACTTTGTAGTTTGCCAGTTTTTGTCTACAAAAAGAAATTATTTCTCGTTTGTCTAGTGTAACGCCAGGTTTTGGTACTATATACGCTTTAACTATTTCTCCCCTTGTTTTATGGCTTACTCCTATTACTGCAGCATCAGCCACTTTGGGGTGTTCATATAAAACTTCCTCTATTTCCCTTGGGTAAATATTGTATCCCCCGGAAATTATAAGGTCTTTTTTTCTATCAACAATGAAAAAGTATCCCTCGTCGTCCATATACGCAATGTCTCCAGTGTAAAGCCATCCATTTCTTAAGGTCTGTTTGGTCTCCTCTGGCCTTTTCCAATATCCTTTCATTACCTGGGGACCTCTTATAATGAGCTCGCCAGGTTCATTTGAGGGAAGTAATTTTGTGCCTGTTTTAATGTCCACAATGGCAGCATCTGTGTCTGGAAAGGGAAGGCCAATTGACCCAAACTTTTTTTTGCCTTTTAGAGGATTTAAATGGGTGATAGGTGAGGCCTCAGTGAGTCCAAAACCCTCTATTATTTCAGCACCTGTTATCTCTTTAAATTTTTTAGACAGCTCTTTGGGCATGGGAGCAGATCCTGTTACACAATAATTTATAGAGGTGAGGTTGAATTGATTTATATTTTTTTGTTGTAAAAGCACCTTAAATATTGCCGGCGCAGATGGAAATATAGTTGGCCTATATTTGTTTATAGCCTTTAAAACTTCCTGGGGCAAAAATTGGGGATAGGGGACGGTTGTTGCTCCAAGTAGTGTGGGAAGATTGAGACACACAGTGAGTCCATATACGTGAAAAAAAGGAAGTAAAGAGAGAAAGACCTCATGTCTTTCTCCACCAATATTATTTAACACCTCTGCAGCCTGCTGAATATTGGCTGTTAAATTGTCATGGGTTAGCATAACTCCCTTTGATAAACCAGTGGTTCCGCCAGTGTATTGAAGGAGGGCAAGGTCACTAGATGGATCTATGTGTTCTGGTTCCATTACTACAGTCTTTTTTAAAAGTAATTTCCATTTGAGAATGTTTTTGCCATTATATGGAACTTTAACGTAAGTGCCTTCCCTTCTAGCCTTAATGGGATAGAGCAGGTTTAAGGGAAACGACAAACTTTCTGATATTGATGTGAAAAATATCTTTTCAAGGGAAAATTTTGGAAGTAATGGTTCTAACTTGGGCCACAACCTATCAAGTGCAATCAAAAAACGACTTTCAGAGTCATTGAAATGATGTATGAGTTCTCTTTCCATATACAATGGATTTGTCATAACACCTATTGCACCAGCTTTTAGTACACCAAAATAGGTTATAATTGTCTGGGGAAGGTTTGGGAGCATTATTGCAACCTTGTCTCCTTTTCTGATCCCCTGTTTTCTAAGGTTGGTTGCTACTAAATCAGTTAAATAATTTAGCTTTTTATAAGAGATCTTTTTATTTTGGAAAATAACTGCCTGTCTATCTGGATATTTTTTTGCTGAATTTATCAAGTAACCAAAAACTGGAAGATGGTCATATTCAATATGAGGTCTTACATCTTCATCATAATGGTCTAACCACGGCCTTGGGATATTTTCAAACATATCTGGCCCCTATAGGTTTATTTGGAAAATTAATTTTATGCATTCATACAAAATTTAAAAATTTTTAAATTAGTAATTTTAACATATACCAAAGTCAAGAAATTTTAGATTTTTTAAGGCAATTAATAGTAGTTTATACAATAATATTGTCCATTAGCTAGTGATTAATATGTGATTTCCTTTGTTGACGTGGGGAGAAAAAAGCATTAGTATCACTCAAGTTTTTTATCTCGCCTCAAATCTTATTTACTGAGAAAAGGTATATACCTATGAGAGAACCAACGGGTCTATTTGTTGATTTTATAAGATATCTGGGAATGTTATTTGTAGGTTTTATTAGAGAGCTTGGGTGTATCTTTATTTTTTTTATAAAAGGAATAGCTTATTCCTTAACACCACCTTTTCAGATACAAAAAATTCTCCAACACATCTATTTTATAGGATTTAAATCAATATTTGTAATTTCTTTAATTGGCCTGTTTACAGGCATGGTATTGGGACTGCAGGGTTATTATACCCTTGTAAAGTTTGCATCAGAAGGTGTTTTAGGTGCTGCTGTGGCCTTGTCTATAATTCGGGAACTGGGACCTGTTTTAACTGCTATTATGGTTATAGGAAGGGCAGGTTCTGCAATAACTGCAGAGATTGGAATTATGAGAATTAGTGAGCAAATAGATGCTTTAGAGACAATGAATATTAATTCCATCAGGTATCTGTTTTCTCCCAGGATTGTGGCTTCCCTTATATGTGTTCCCCTTTTGACCTCAATTTTTGATGTAATAGGCATAATTGGAGGCTATTTAACAGGGGTGCTTCTCCTTGGAATAGACTCAGGAACATATTTTTCAAAAATGGAAAATTTGGTTGATATGAAAGATATTATGGACGGATTTTACAAGGCAATACTCTTTGGTATCTTAATAATTACAATTTGCTGTTATGAGGGATATTTTGTCCATAAAAGAAAAGATGGATTTGGTGCCAGGGGTGTTAGTTCTGCTACCACTGATGCAGTTGTAATTTCATGTGTTCTTGTTTTGGTTGGAGATTATGTGCTTACATCTTTTTTACTATAAAACCAGGTTAGATTTAATATGAAGAGTCCACTTATTGAATTTAGGGATGTCCATAAGAGATACGGGAATAAGATTGTTTTAAATGGCGTAAATTTAAAGGTATATCCTTCTGAAGTTACCACCATTATTGGAAAAAGCGGGGTTGGAAAGAGTGTTACTCTAAAACTAATGATTGGTCTAGATAAACCAGATAGAGGAGATATCCTCTATAGAGGGCATTCTATACATAATATGCCCAAATCTAAGTGGAAGGAATTAAAGAAAGAAATTAATTTTATGTTTCAAAATAATGCCCTTTTTGACTCCATGACAATTTATGAAAATATTGCCCTTCCCCTTGTAGAAACCACCAATATGTCAGATAAAGAAATTAAAAAAAGGGTCCTAGATGTTATGGAGACCTTGGATATTGCAGGCCAGGAGAATAAATATCCGTCACAACTTTCTGGAGGCATGCAAAAGAGGGTGGCCCTTGCACGGGCTGTGGTTACAGATCCCAAGGTGGTTTTATTTGATGAGCCAACTACTGGTCTTGATCCCATTCGTAGAAATAGTGTGTTGGAGATGATACTCAGAAAACAGCGGGAATTCGGCTTTACTGCGGTATTGGTCAGCCACGATGTGCCACATGTGTTCTACATCTCCAGCAGGATTGCAGTGATTGATGACGGCAAAATCATCTTTGAAGGAACGCCCATGGAACTTGAAAATTGTGCTCATCCTGTTGTACATGAATTTATAAATAGCCTGGAATTTCTCAAAAATGACGTTGCTGGAATGATGACGAGCCGAGATTTTGAGAAGTTTTTTGAAAAAATAAGAAGAGAAAAAGCTAGAAAAATATCTTTTATTTTATATGAAATAGATAGATACAATGATCTTATAGAAAAAGTTGGATATATCACTCCATATAATATTGTATGTGAGATAGCCTCTACATGCAGAGAAAGTTGCGGATCAGCTATTGTTGCCATGGGAAAATATGGTATTGACAAGGTGGTTTCAGTGGTGAATGAGACAGATCCAGAGAAAATAAAGACCCATTTAAAAGTGATTGGAAATAATCTTAAACATAGAGAATTTATGCATTCAGATTCATATACCGAGTCATGTGTGGAGTTTGCTATCTATGCAGGATATACAATAGTAGATAATGAAAAGTCTTTAAAACAATTAATAGATGAGGCAAAGGAAAATAGGATTTTGCTTGCAAAATTACTTTGTGGAAAAAAATGAGGGATTTTAGTTATGGGTGACAAAAAATATTACATTGAATTAACAGCAGGAATCTTTGTTTTTATTTCACTTCTGTGTGTTGGATATTTAACCATAAAACTGGGGAAAATGGAGCTTATTGGGAGTAAGTATTATCCAATAAAGGCCAGGTTCAGCAGGATAACAGGCCTTAAGACAGGAAACGAAGTGAGGATATCTGGAGTGGAGGTTGGGAGAGTAAAGGATATTATTTTAAACCCAAAAGACTTTTCTGCAATAGTGGTGATGGAGATTAGAAAAGATATAAAATTGAGCGATGACTCTATTGCATCTATTAAAACAAATGGGCTTATAGGTGACAAATATATAAGTATTTCACCGGGAGGGTCCGATATATATCTTTCTCCTGGCGACATGATTGTTGATACTGAGCCACCTGTAGATTTTGAGGAGCTTGTGAGTAAATATGTCTTTGGCAATGTAAAAAAATAAGGGGAGATTTGCTTATGCAGCGAATAATAATATTTACTTTTATTTTCTTTTTTCTCTTTTCTTCTGTATCTTTTGCCAAAGAGCCCTCTGATACATTGAAAAAATATATTGATAAGACCTTTGAAGTTTTTAAAACCTATGATAATCCCACTAATTCAACAGAGTACAAATTAGAATTTGAAAATAAATTAATTGACCTTGCAAAGGACATCTTTGCCTTTGACATAATGTCCAGGATGGTTTTAGGACGACATTATAGGGAGTTATCAAAGGCTCAACAAAAAGAATTTGAATGTCTTTTTATTGAATTACTTGCACAAAATTATTTTGACAAAATTTTAAGTCATGTTGACGATATTAAAAAATTTCCAAAAGATAATATAAAAATCATTGACCAGACAATATTTTCCAGTAGAAAGGCCGAAGTAAAAACAGAAATAAAATATCAGGATAAATACACACCTGTAAATTATAGATTTGTATTTTTAGGAAAAAAATGGAAAATTTATGATGTATATGTAGAGGGAGTTAGTTTGATAAAAAATTATAGAAGCCAGTTTAAAGATATGCTGTTAAAAAAATCACCTAAAAAAGTTATTGATGAGTTAAGGGCGAAGTTAAAGGATACTAAGTGTAATAAAAAATTTAATAATGGTTGTTTTAAATTAAGGTCTCTGTATTTTATGTGTAATAGAGGATTGTGGTATGCGAATTAAAAAAGAAGTTATCTGGATAATCTTAATTATTTTTTCTTATTCGAATTTAGCTTTAGCAATTAAGAATAGTTCTAATTATGACGATATTATGTCAGAAATAGAGTCTGAATACAGTGATGAAAACACAAAAAAAGTGAGTGATCCTTTAGAGCCTGTTAATCGAGTGATGTTTAAAATAAATGACAAATTGTATTTTTATTTTTTTAAGCCTGTAGCAAAAACATATACAGAGATAGTACCTCTAAACTTTAGACAAGGTATATCCAGGGCATTTACAAATATAAAATATCCTATCAGGGCTGTAAATTATATTTTAGAATTTAAGTTTGTAAATTTTTTTAAGGCCACTTGTCGATTGATAATAAACACCGCTCTGGGCTTTGGTGGGCTTTTAGACCCTGCTTCTGGGATCAAGTCCTTAAAAAAACCACCTAAAGCAGATACTGGTCTTACCCTGGGCAAATGGGGCCTTGGCCATGGGGTATATGTTGTGTTGCCAGTTTTTGGACCGTCTTCCTTAAGGGATGGTGTAGGGACTATTGGAGATTATTTTTTAAATCCAATTACTTATGTTGAACCAGCCTATGCTTCCTATGGAATTAAGGGAGGAGAAAAGTTAAACTATTTATCCCTTCACCTTGGAGAATATGAAGATTTAAAATCTGCAGCAATGGATCCATATATTGCTGTTAGAAACGCATACATTCAACATAGAGATTCCCTCTTGTCCAATAATTAGTCATAGTAGGTTACCACATAGTTCAACGTTCCACGTTCAATGTTCAATGTTTAATGAACCCAGAACCTCGAACATAGAACCTAGAACTTAATCAAAATATTCCTCAAAAAATATCTTCCAGGGTATTCTCAGAATGGTTCGACTTATAAAAATAAGAAATGCTACCCATCACAATTTAAAATCTATTAATATTGATATTCCAAGGGATAAATTTATAGTAATATGTGGACCAAGTGGGTCTGGTAAATCTACTCTGGCATTTGATATTATTTATGCTGAGGGCCAGAGACGTTATGTGGAATCCCTATCAGCCTATGCCCGTCAATTTCTACCTCAACTTGAAAAGCCGAAAGTGGAAAAAATAGAAGGACTTACCCCTTCTATAGCAATTGAGCAACACAATATTTTAAAAAATCCAAGATCCACTGTTGGAACTGTTACAGAGATATATGATTATTTAAGGGTATTATTTGCCAGGGTAGGGAAGATATATTGTCCAAAATGTGGTATTGAGGTCAAATCCCAAAGTGTTGATGAGATTATAGATTCCATTTTATCGCAAAAACAAATGCATAAGTTTATGATCCTGGCACCTGTAGTGGAATATAAAAAAGGAAGTTTTGTAGACCTTTTTAAAAAGCTCAGATCTCAAGGCTTTGTACGGATATATGTTGACGGTCATTTATGCCTTTTGGACAGTCCCCCAGAGTTAGATAAAAACAAAAAACACAATATCTCAGTAGTGGTTGATAGGCTCATTTTAAGAGACAATATCAGAAAGAGGCTATCAGACTCAATAGAACTGGCCTTAAAATTGGGGGATGGTAGGGTTATAATTAAATATATAGATGGAGATGAAGTTTTCTATTCAACAGAGGCGGTCTGCCCCAGATGTAGTAGAAGTTTTCCAAAATTAACTCCCCAACTCTTTTCTTTTAACAGCCCCCAGGGGGCATGCGACCATTGTCTTGGAATTGGGGCAGTTGAACGATTTGATATAGACCTTATGGTTCCAAATAAAGGACTTTCTGTTTTAGACGGGGCTATATTGCCCTTAAGAAAAGCAAGACTCTTCTCAAAAGTTAAGCCCTTTTTGATAAAAATTTTTGAAAAATATGGAGAGGACATAAAAAAAAGTTATAGTGAGTTGTCAAGGGAGATCCAAGATAAAATTTTTTTTGGTGACAGAGAGATTGGGTGGGAAGGTGTGATTTCTCTCATTGAAAAGGGAAAGAATTATATAGGAAATTCAATATGGATAGATGAGTTTTCCAAATACAGGCACAAGGTCACATGTCCAATATGTAAGGGGAGTAGATTAAAACAAGAGGCTCTGTCTGTAAAAATATATGGGGCTTCAATATTTGATGCATGTTCATGGTCTATTAGGCGTTTGTATGAGTGGTTGAATACCCTTAAATTTACGGGGATGGAATCAAAGATAGCTGAACCCCTTTTAAAGGAAATAAAATCAAGACTCAAATTTTTGAGGCAGGTGGGGCTTGATTATCTTTCATTATCAAGGGAAATGTCCACGTTATCAGGAGGCGAAGCCCAGAGGATCAGGCTGGCTGGACAACTTGGTTCTGGGTTAGAAGGTATTATATATGTCTTAGATGAACCAAGTATAGGATTACATCCAAGAGATAATAAAAGGTTGTTAAAATCCCTAAAAGAGTTAAAAGACAGAGGAAATACTGTAATAGTTGTAGAACACGACAAAGATACAATCAATGAGGCTGACTATATTATTGAATTAGGACCTGGCTCAGGCATGTTTGGTGGGGAAGTTGTGTATTTTGGAGATTTAGAGGGACTGTATAAAGCAAGTACATTGACAGGAAAGTATTTGCGAGGGGATTTAAAAATTAATTTAGTATCTAAAAATCGAGCCCCACGGGGATTTTTGAAATTAAGGGGTGTTAGTACAAATAATTTGAAAAATATTGATATAGACATCCCACTTGGAGTTCTGGTATGTGTTACTGGAGTTTCAGGATCAGGAAAGAGTTCTTTAATTTGTGATACTTTGTATAAGCACCTACTTTTATCAAAGGGACAGGCTGTTGAAAATCCAGGGAAAATTCAGGGCATAGAAGGGGTGGAGAATATTGAAAATGTTATTTTTATAGATCAATCTCCAATTGGAAGGACACCACGCTCTAATCCTGCTACATATACCAAGGTATTTGATCACATTCGAGAGCTATTCTCAAAAACAAAGGAAGCAAGGCAAAAGGGCTATAAACCAGGGAGATTTA
>Ga0256842_1001187_pt1 | contig 21451 bp, 15 predicted proteins | sample 4559240metaG_FD_185973 | JGI IMG/M metagenome (GOLD analysis project Ga0256842, IMG submission 185973) | Hydrothermal vent microbial communities from Guaymas Basin, Mexico - 4559-240 | ecosystem: Environmental > Aquatic > Marine > Hydrothermal vents | place: Mexico: Guaymas Basin | collected... | reverse complement strand
GATTGGCATTAAAATTGCATTTATAGATTACGTAAATTAAAAGTTCTTAATAAAAAAACAAAAACCCATAGGAGGAAAAAATGGGACAACAACAAATTCTCTTGATCGTATTATCGGTAATTTTAGTAGGTGTAGCAGTTAGTGTTGGTATTACAATGTTTCAATCACAATCAAAACAAGGTGAAATGGACAATGTAGCAATGTACTTGAACAATGTTGGAAGTGCAGCTTATGCATATTATATTAAACCTACATCTTTAGGCGGAGCAGGCAAAGTTGCAACTGCAGTCAAAGCAAATGAGGCAACTTGGTTACCCAAGAAACCGGAAAGCTTATCCGGTGCATATGAATCTCAGGACGCTGACAGCGGTGATATTTATAAAGCTACAATGGTTGGTGGCGATAAAACAGCTACATTAAAAGTTACAACTGATGGTAAGATTACAATAACTTGGGCATAACCATAAGTTAATATTAAAACGGAGATTTGATCTCCGTTTTTTTTTTGGAGGAAATTTGGGTCAACAACAAATATTATTAATAGTTTTAAGTATGATCTTGCTTGGTGTTGCAATAACGGTTGGAGTATCCATGTATTTTTCAAATGCCGATAGTGCTAATCAAGATCAAATATATAGTCAGCTGAATTATGCTTCCTCAGCAGGATACAGCCATTATTTGAAAGCAAAAACTTTTAACGGTGCGGAAAAGAATTTAGATGAATTACTTAAACAAGAATCGATAGATCTTTGGTTGCCTAAATTTGAGGGAATCAGTGGTGAGCCGATAATAAAGAAAATTTCAAATGGCTTTTCTATTTCTGTTATATCTTCAAACGGCAAACATAAAGCAACAATTTTTGAGAATGTAAGTGATAATTCTCGAACTGTATCGTGGGAGGAAATAAATTAAATTGTATTTTAAATTTGCAAAAAGAAACAGGCAATATTGCCTGTTTTTTTAGTCACTTTATGGTATGGAAATTCCTTAATAGTTTCTTAACCAATTTTGGTATTTAATATTTTCTAAATACTTTTGAAATTTATATTTGTTTTTTATGAAATCTTTTGTTTTTACTTTTCGAATTGAATCCACTTGATAAAAGAAATAATGTTTTTCATCAATTTTAATGGGATTACTAAATTCACCGTTTCTTTTTGAAATTGCATCATTAATTATAAATTTCCCAAATGGCAAGTTGGAAATATCGGAATCGATGGTTAAATTACGCAATCTATGATATCCTCCAAAAAAGAAAAGCAAGCTATCAGGATTAACACCTTCAGAGATTTTATCCTCAAGTTTTTTTACAAAGTTATAAGCAAAAACGTCTTTGTTATTCATTTGATATAATTTTTCAATCTTGGATTGGGATTCCTCGAAAGTCTGATATCTGCCTTTTTTATAATTTAATTTATAAAGAACGGCAAAACCTGTTTTGTCAGAGACAATTCTATTTAATTTCTCATATTTATAAAGTCTTTTTAAGTCCGGAAGAATAGAATTTATATTTGATATTGGCGCAAAAGAATCTTTTATTGATTGGAATTTTGTTTTAAATAACCAACTCGAATCTGCAAAAGTTTTGCATTGAGAATAGTAGGAAGTCGAATCAAAAATAATCTTTGCAAAATTAAATGCAATTGATTTAGCTTTTTGAAAAACAAGTTTACGTTTAATAAAATCCTTTGCCTCATCAAACGCCTGAACATGAGCTGAAGCGGTGTTTTTCAATCTAAGTATATAAAGATTGTTATGAAAAGATATTGGAGCGGAATATTGATTTATGCTCATCTTTTTCAAAACATTAGAAATCGATTTTGGAAGCTTATTATATTCATAATAGGATGTTTCATCGAATTCCCCTTTCTTTGAAAAAACTGATTTCATTAAATGGAAAGGGGTTTTAGATAAATCTCTATAAATCTCATTAGCCAAATCAGATTTACTTTTATCCAAACAAATGTAGTCAAACCGGCAGGAATTACTTATTTCAAAATTGTCGATATGTTCATTATAATAAGTTCGTATTTCATCTGTATTAACGGATACTGTATCGGTTTTTATCGGGACAAACGCTCCTCCAATTTGGAGACTATCCGGAATGAAAAACTCTTCTTTGTGATTATTGTAGAATTCATGTGCATCAAATTTTTGTTTTGGCAGATTAACATATTTATAAACTTGATTTTTTACTTCATCATAAGTTGGTAAATAATCATCAAATATTGAATCGATAGAGTAAATTATCATCTTATTCTCATCTTGGACATAATATACTTTACGAGAAGGAAATTTTCTAATTGATTGAGCGACAAGATTATCATAATAATTGCTATTCGAAATTTTTCCAACAAAGATTAGTTTTTTTTCTACCTCGAGATTGTATTTCTTAATGATGGAGTTCAGTTTTTTTTCATCATAAAAGTTCAAAAAAAGTTTAGCTTTCAGTTCATTCAATTTTTTAGAAATCTTGTGTTGGATGTATAAGTTTCGTAATTCAGAGGATTCCCGAGAAAAAGTTGAATCACTTACATTAGCAAAATTTTTCAAATAATAAGCATAAAGAGAATCCTTATTAACTTTGATGCTTCCTGGATTTGGTTTATTAATAATGATATAATTTAAACTTACAGCCGGAGAAATAAATTTATCTAAATTTTGCAAATAAATATCTTTATATTTTGTTTTAGATAATTCTTTCATTTTGAAATCTCTATATTTTTCCCAAAATAATTTTGGATTGTCCTTAAGAGTAAGATGCTTTTTGTTAATTTTATCCACTAATTTATAAAGCACAAAACCACCTTTAATTTCCATTAATCTCGGCTGAAAATCTGAATCAAATAAGCTGTTAACGATTTCTTCACCCTTCGGGATATTATAGAATTTATCTCCTCGGCGAAGATATCCCGAATGCAAAACAGGATAAGAAATTGAATCTGATAAAGACCAGGCAACTAACAGAGAATCACTAAAAGATTTTGCTAATTCATGACTTTTTTTCTTCCGCAAAATTGTCTTTAAACTGTCTTTGATTTCATCAAAAGGTGCAGAATTGGAATATTTTTCGTTAAATAGTTGCACAATTTCTTTGTTATTGACAATAACCCGATTTTTAAATGTCGAATCATTTATAACGCAAAAATCGGCTTTAACTTTTTCATCAGTAAAATATTCTTTAGAAATTGCGGGATTAAAATTATATACTTCCATCGGATCAAATTCTGAAGGAACGTCAATCATATCTGTAGGAAGAATTGCATAATTCAAATCAAGTTTCGCATTACGTTTAATATATTCTTCCAATAAATTTTCATCAGACAATTGAAATTGATCACAAATAATAGATTTGGTCTTTTTGAGGAGCAAATCTTTTTTGATGGATTTAAAGATTAGTTTTATTTTTGGATTGTTTTTAAGCCTTAGATATTTGCTGTAATCAAAAGCTCCGTTAGTGCTAAAACTCGGGTGATTTCCAAATTCATGAATAAAAAAAGTCTCCACTTCTTTATCATCTACTTTGATATTGTTTTGATTTGCATAAAGGAGCAATTTTTTTTCTTCAATTAAACTGTTTAGTTTTTCCTGAAATTTAGCATCATCATAATCAACAATTCCATCGGAATTTAGGGCGGCAATTACATCATTATCAGTAATTTTATATTTCCCGATTGTTGCCAAAGTTTTTCCAAAAAGAAGATTGGAAAAAAGTAACAGGATAAAAACCAATTTTTTCATATCTTACTCCCACTCAATTGTTGCAGGTGGCTTGGAGCTGATATCATAAACTACCCGATTTACACCTTGAACTTCATTAATGATTTTATTGGAAACTTTCTTAAGAAAATCATAAGGAAATTCTGTCCAATCGGCAGTCATACCGTCCACACTGGAAACTGCACGTAAAGCACAAACATTTTCATAAGTCCTTTCATCACCCATAACTCCCACAGATTGGACGGGAAGAAGTACGGCAAATGCTTGCCAAGTTGTGTGATAAAGATTATCATCTCTTAATGATTGGATAAAAATATTGTCAATATCTTGCAATAATGAAATTTTCTCTTTTGTAACATCACCTATAATACGAATAGCTAAACCTGGTCCCGGGAATGGGTGGCGATCAACCATATTAGAAGGAAGACCTAATTCACGACCGATTTCTCTAACTTCATCTTTGAACATTTCGCGAAGTGGTTCAACTAATTTCAAATTCATCTTTTCAGGTAATCCGCCAACATTGTGATGAGATTTTATTGTTGCTGATGGTCCTTTAAATGAAACGCTTTCAATTACATCAGGATAAAGAGTGCCTTGTGCCAAAAATTTTGCCTTCGGATATTTAGATGCTTCGTGATCAAAAATGTCGATGAAAGTATTGCCAATAATTTTTCTTTTTTTCTCGGGATTAGTAACGCCTTTTAATTTTTCTAAGAAAATATTTTCAGCATCAATTGTGATTAATTTTAAATTAAAGCTTTCTTTAAAAATTCTTTGAACTTCTTCAACTTCATTTTTCCTTAATAATCCTGTATTTACAAAAATGGGAATTAATTGATTGCCGATTGCTTTGTGTAAAAGTGCAGCAGTTACCGAAGAATCAACACCACCACTCAAACCAAGAATGACCTGATCTTCTCCAACTCTGTCACTAATAGAATTTATTGCCCAATCGATTATGGATGAGGAATTCCAATCCTTAGAAAAATTACATATTTTGATGAGAAAATTTTCTATTATTTTTAGACCGTTTTTTGTGTGAACAACTTCCGGATGAAATTGGAGTGCAAAAATATTATTCTTATCATTAACAATTGCTGCATACGGGGAATTGTCCGAAAAAGCAATTCGGTGAAAATTTTTGGGAAGTTTTTCAACAGCATCGCCATGACTCATCCAAACATCTTCCAAGTTTGATAATTCTGAAAAGATAGAGTTCTTGTCTTCAATTGTAATTTGAGCAAATCCATATTCTTTTTTATCTGATTTGGAAACTTTGCCACCGAAAAGTTTTGTTATTAATTGCATTCCGTAACAAATTCCCAAAATCGGAATTCCCATTTCAAAAATTCTTTTATCGGGAATAGGAGCATTTTCAGTAGTTACACTAAAAGGACTTCCGGAAAGAATAATTGTTTTAGGGCTCATTTCCTTAATTTTTTCAAACGAAGTGTTGAACGGTACAATTTCTGAATATATATTTAATAAACGTGTACGTTTTGCAATTAATTGCGTATATTGAGAACCAAAATCTAATATCAAAGCCAATTCATGCTTTTTCATATTATCTCCCTATAATTTTTTTACAATCTTAAAATAGTACGATTTTTGACAAGAATAAAAATTTATTTTCAATCTAAAAATAGGGATAAAAATCCTTAAAAATTGATTTTATAGATAAAGAAAAAGGTGGTAATAAATTACCACCTTATATTTATTATTAGTTTATTAAAATTAATCGACTTGAAGAAGATCTTTGATTTTTCTTAAAAGCTTATCTTTATGAACTTTTACTTCGTATTCGTCAAATCCTGCTTCAAAAGCTTTTTCCATTGTTTCTTTATTTGTCAAAGTGGTCAGAGCCATTGTAGGAATATTGTTTAATTTCGGATCTCGTTTAATTGATCTTACAAATTCCATTCCGTCCATTCGTGGCATAATTATATCAACAATAAACAAATCGTATTTATTTTCACTTGCTTTTTTCAATCCGGCAAATCCATCAACTGCAGTATCTACCGAATATCCTGCTGATGTGATATATTGTTTTTCTAATGTTCGGAAGAAAGGCGTGTCTTCAACCAATAATATTTTAAATTTATTATTTTCACTTGATTTGAATTTATGAGATTTTTCAGGATCAGCCATCTCAACAATTTCATAAATATCAGGGAAAAGAACAATTTCTTTATTAATCAGAGCCGAACCAATCATTCCCTTAGCTGTTATGTTTTCAGTATCGATTTTTGCATCAACTTCAATTGCATCAATGATTTTGTGAGCAATAATACCGATTGGATTTTCCAATAATTTGGGGATAATGACGTAGATGTCATCTTCGGATTCCGGAGCTGTTTTGACAGGAAGGAAATGCTCTAATCTAACAACCAACAGACTTTTACCTTCATGAATGATATATTCTTTTTCGCCGACCTTATCAATTCCTGAAATAGGTAATTTCTCAATACGTTTGATAAGATCAAGATTTAAGGCAAATAACTCTTGCGGTGCATTTTCAAATAATAACAAGTTTTGAAGTTCATTTGAAGATTCATCTTCTTCATTATCATTGCTATTTGTTCCGGAGTTAATTTTTTCATCAAGGAATTTTAAATTACTTTGAATTGCTATCCCCGTAATATCAAGAATTAGAGCTACCGAACCGTCTCCCATAATTGTAGAGCCGGAGTAACATTTTGATTCGGAGAAGAATCGAGGAATAGATTTAACTACAATTTCTTCACTATCGAATATCTCATCAACAACAAGTCCGAATTCATTTTCATCTTGCTGCAACACCAAGATTCGCGTGCTTTTATCTTTTTTCTCAACTTTAGGAAGTTTAAGGACTTCTTCAAGATAAACAATTGGGAGCAATTTATTTCTTAATCTGAGAACAGGTGAATTGTTTACATATTCAATTTGTTTTCCTTCGTCACCTTGTCGTAATCGAACCAACTCCTTCAAAGCTATTTGCGGAACAGCAAAATGCATATTTTGGACATTAATTATTAAGGATGGAATAATTGCCAAAGTTAAAGGAAGTTTTAAATTAATTGTTGTTCCTTGCCCAAGTTCTGAATCAATACTGACACTTCCACCAAGTTTTTCAATATTAGTTCTCACAACATCCATTCCAACGCCTCTACCGGAAATATCGGAAACTTTCTCAGCCGTTGAAAAACCGGGTTTAAAAATTAAGGCGTAAATATCCTTTTTGGACATATGTTTCACATCTTGTTCAGTAATAATACCTTTTTCTATAGCTTTGGCTACGAGTTTTTTCGGATCAAGTCCTCGACCGTCATCAATAACATCAATATTAACTTTTCCACCTTCGTGATAAGCTTTTAGCCAAACTGTTCCGGTTTCGTTTTTGCCCGCTTTTTTTCTTTCTTCAGGCATCTCAATTCCGTGATCACCGGAATTTCTGACAAGATGGGTGAGAGGATCAGAAAGATTTTCTATAATTGATTTATCAAGATCTACATCATTACCCGTAATCTCAAGATGGATTTTTTTATTCAATAATTTTGACATATCTCGAATAACTCTTGGGAATTTATTAAAGATGGCAGAAATTGGTTGCATTCTGGTATCCATAATTTTACCTTGGAGAAGGGTTGTTGTCATATTAATATCTTGTAAAACAGCGGGTAAACCCGGAATATCTTTTTCAATTCCTTCTGTCATTCGTAAAAGTTGATTACGCGCCAGAACCATTTCACCGGCAAGAGTCATTAGATCATTTAATAATGAGACATGAACGCGGAGAGTTTCTTTGGTAGTGTTTTCACTGTGAACGACTTTTTTCTTTTCTTTAGCCGGTTTGGGTTCGGGAATTTTAACTTCTTTTGTTTTTTCTTTCGGTTCTTCTTTTTCTTTTGATTCTGCGGGAGCTTTTTCTTTTTTCGGTTCCGTTTTTTTGGAATCGTTAATTTCTGAAAGTTCTAAAAGTGTAACTTGTTCTTCCGGAACTTCAAGCCCTAAAGCAATTAAATCCGGTTCCAAAACAGATGAGAATAAAAACACGAAAGCGATATCTTTAGTATTAAAATTATCTAAACCATTAATTGTGGAAATGTCTGAATATGAGGCAATTAAAGAACCCAATTTTTGGATATTTTTGATGTAATCCATTGGTGTTCGTCCACGATCTTTCATATCTTTATGAGTAAATGCTTTTACTGCATATAAAAAATGACCATGAGAAATCACCTTTTTCAAATCCATAGGATCTATTTGGAATTGTTTAACCAATTTCTCAGATAATGAATCTTCTTCTTTTGGTTTTACTTGAACAGTTTCTCCACCAATAGGTTTTCCTGTCATTAGGATGTTTATTTTTCTTAAATCTTCTTCAATATCAATTGTATCGGAATTATCAACATCATTGATCATCATTACAAGCTTATCAGTTCCGTCCAATAAAGTTGTAATCATTTCTGATGTCGGTTTAAGTTTTCCGTCTCGAACCATCGAGAGCAGATTTTCCATTGCGTGGCTGATTTTTGTTATTGTATCAAAACCAAAAAATCCGGCAGAACCTTTCAAACTATGAACAGCTCTAAAAATTCTATTTATTAATTCTTGTTCCGGATTATCTTTTGTTTTTTCAAGCTCTAATAAATCCGGTTCCAAACCTGATAGATGTTCTTGAGATTCTTCAAGAAACATTTGGAGCATTTCAGGATCTTGTCCGATCATATAACCTCCTAAGAAATATCAAAGTATGTATGAAGTTTAAATAAATGGAACAGGTTTTTTATTGAAGTGGAAGTATTGAAAATGCTAAATTCTTTCTTTTTCTCATCTGCTTCTTTAAATGTTGCAATGACAAGATTTATGCCCAATGAGTCTAATTCTTTTACGTTTTCAAAGTTTAGACTTACTTTTTTCACATCTGTGTTTTCTTTTAACGAGTTTTTGATAGTTTTTGTTTGTTCATCAAGATTAGAAGCTACTAAGTCTTTTTCAAAAACTAACTCTAAAGTTTGCTCATTTACTATAACTTTCATTCTTTCTCCTTAAAGCGCAATTGAACACTAATTTTGTTTTTTTTAATATTTATTTTTTCAGCTATATTTTCCACGATAAATATTCCTCTGTGTCTATTTCTTAAAATATCTTCATTTTCAATCATTTCCGAGCGGTTTTTCCAATCAAAACCATCGCCTTCATCTTTAATACTCAAAATACAAATATTGTCTAATAAATGCAAGGAAAAAATTATTTCCACGGTTTTATCGTAGTTTTCATTGTTACCATGTTCGATAGCATTCAGCATTAATTCTCTTAAAACTATGTTTATATAGAATATAGTTTGCTCATCAATTTCAAAATATTCCGTGATATCTTTGATTTGTTTAGCAACATAATCTATATTATTAATTAAGCTGTGGCATGAAAAATAATACGTATGGACATCGGGATTATTTTCTTTAGATATTATATCTTTTAACGCAGGATAAATACTAATTTTACCGATATCATCGTTTTTGTAGATTTGGACGATATTATTAAATTTTCTAATTTTTTTTTCTGAAATCAGATGTGACAAATTGCAAATTAATATTGATGAAGATTTTATTTGATTTGGGATAATCAAATCTTCCTTATCTGTAATTAATAAAACATCATCATCCGGATTATCGGTGGAGGAAGATATTGGAACCGAGAATTCTTCAATAAATTCTTCTACTATTGCATCAATTTCTTTATTTTCGATCGAGAGTTTAATTTTATTCATTGATTACAGACATTATTTTTTTATTAACGCTACTAATGTTAGCACTAATAGAAATTATCATTTCAAGAGGTGTATTATTGGAGACGTCTCCTACTACCGAATACATAATTTTTGTGTAAGGCAGATTGAACTCAAGTCCTCCGGTTAAAAAGAATGAATCAGCTTTTGAAAAATTTGCCGTATGCTGGCTGTTATCCATAATGTCTAATCCATAATAATTTATATCTCCTGAAAAAATTGAAGGTGATGAGAAAAATCCGAGTCTCAAAACGGTCGTGTTTAAAGGGATTTTCATTCCGAATTTATATTGTTTTTTGTCACTGTAAAGATTTGATTGTTCACTTGTTTTTTCATAATCAAATCCAGCTGATATAGAAAATTTATCTAATTTGTAAGTACTTTCAAACGTGAATTTTGAGGGAATTGTTGTATTGTATTTTTCTTCACCTAAATTAAATTTTTGTTTAGTTTTAAAAGTATATGAACTTCCAAATGAAAAGTGATGATAATTATAATAAATACCGGGTTGATATTTCATAAATGTTTTATTAATTTCCAAATATTCAAAGCTCCAATATTCGCCATAATCTTCATAAAAATAATTTGCTAAAATTAAATTCAATCCCAGCGATAAATTTGAGAATCTATAAGAATTTGTTAAGATATAATTTGTCTCTTTAAATGCGGGACGTTTGATAATTCTTACATTTGTAGGTAAGTTCCACTGAAAATCATCATAAAGAATGCTTTTTGGGGTGCTAATTGAAAATCCGGTTGACCAGTTTTTTGACGGTGATAATGAAATCCCGATTAGTCCAACAGGACTGTAAGATTTGTAACGCATGTCTCTGTTATTGTCTAATTCACCTTTGTTCTTTTTAGAAAGATATTCGAAAGAAATTTCAATATTTTTGGAAAATAAAGCAGCCGGATTTAGCAAAGCATGCGATATATTTCCCAATCGTGAAGCTCCGGTATTTCCCATTGAGGAAACATCTGCTCCAAGATAGTTTTTTGAATAAGTGTCGTAAATTGAACCGATAAATTCCGGTGCAACGAAGTTACTTGTTTCAGCAAATATCATGATCGGTAAAATTATCATGATTAATAGAAATATCTTTCTCATTTTCTTTAACTCCTAAAAATAGTTTGATTTCGATCTGGTCCTACCGAGACTATCGAAACTTTTTTGTCCATTAACTCCTCAATTGATTCTATATAATTTTTTGCGTTTTTAGGTAAATCATCATATTTTTTTATTTTTGTAATATCTTCATTCCAACCGGGTAATTCAATATATTCAGGGACACAATTATTCAATGAATTTGTATCGTAAGGAAATTCTAAAGTGCGTTTCCCATCAATAATATAGGCTGTACAAATCTTAATTGTTTTTAGTCCGCTTAATACATCTAATAATGTTAAAGCAATTTCATCAACTCCATTTATCATTGCACTATATTTTGCTGCAATTGCATCAAACCAACCGCAACGTCGCGGTCTTCCGGTTGTTGAACCAAATTCATGACCTTGTTCGCGAATCGTATTTCCAATTTCATCAAATAATTCCGTTGGAAAAGGACCTTCGCCAACTCGAGAAAAATAACTTTTGAAAACACCGACGATTCGGTCGATTTTTTTGGGAGAAATACCGCAACCAATTGTGATGCTTCCGGAAACAGTGTGCGACGATGTTACAAATGGGAACGTTCCGTAATCAATATCAAGAAGTGTCCCTTGAGCTCCTTCAAAAATTATATCAGCACCTTTTTCATATTGTTCATTAATAAAGTAAGGAACTTGCATTTTAAAAGGTTCGAATTTTTTAGATATTTCTGATAAACTCTCGACCAATTTATCAATTTCTTCTTTAGAAATTTCTAAATGATGAGAAAAATAAAGGTTGGTTAGTCTTTCTTTCAAATAATCAATATTATATAAATCGGAAAATCTGATACCAAATCTTGCAGATTTATCAGCATAAGTTGGCCCGATTCCTTTTTTAGTTGTTCCAATTTTAGTTCTATTTCTTTTGTCATTTTCAGACTTAGAATCTAATTCTTGATGAATAGGAAGAACGATGTGGGCACGTGGATCAATAAAAAAACGATTAGATACATTAATGCCTTGTTTTTCTAATTGAGTAATTTCTTCATTTAATGCAAATGGGTCAACAACAACGCCACTTCCTAAAATACATACGGTTTTATCATATAATATACCGGAAGGAACAGAGTGAAGAACTATCTTTTTACCATTTGAAACTATTGTATGACCGGCGTTACTTCCGCCTTGAAATCTTACTACGAAATCCGAATTATTGGCTAACACATCTACTATTTTAGCTTTGGCTTCATCACCAAACATACAGCCAAGAACAGCCGTTGAACTCATTATTAACTCCTTAAAAACATAAGTTTACCAATCAAAATCTGTTTAGCTAAAATGTCAATAAATTCGATTAGTTTGATGAAATATTTTATGTTTGTTTTGTTATTAATTTTGATTTTTTAATTTTTTAAAAAGAAAAAGCGGTATTTTTCAACACCACTTTCACCAGTAGATTTATATTTTATTTTCTTTTATAGCGTAAAACATTTGAATATGAAGAAATTTCACCTTTCAATTGTTTTTGCATAAATTCACCTAAAACAGAGGCAGCTGTAAATCCGGTATCGTAACCTTGAGATTTATGTTCGCCAATTATTTTATAACCATCACCACCGGAAGCAAGGTAGTTATTTGTTACAACTTTATAGGTTTTATTCAAATCTAATTTTTTCCCGGCAACTAAAATATTTTTTGGGATACCGTTTTCACTTGTCCAAGTAAGACCTGAAGTATGTAAATATGAACCTTTCCCAGCCGGAATTTTAGCAGCAAAATCTAAAACCGATTTAATAACGCTGCCTTTCAAATTTAAAACGTACAAAGTATTTCCAAACGGCAAAACCGTCAAAATATCTCGAGTTGTGATTTTACCGGGTTTAATAGAAGAGCGAATTCCTCCTCCATTTTGCAAGGCAATATCAGCACCAACTTTCCATCTAATTGCATCAGTTAAGAGATTGCTGAGATTTGTATCCATTGATCTGACTTTTGGTCTTTCACCATCGAGCAAAATCTCAGAATTACAAATTACATTGTCCAATTTCTCTGCACCTTTTTCCTTATATTTTTTGAGAAGTGCTTGAACTTTTGCATCGGGAGTGTATTCTTTTTCAACAAAGGAAAATTGTTTTTTACCATCTTTATCTTTACCTAAATATTTTTTCAAATTAACAGGTATTTTGTGCCATTCTATATTTTGGATTTTTCCCTGATCATAATTAACGGTTATTTTTCCGAGATATTCGCCAAAATCTTTTGCTTGGAAAATTTCAGTCTTATTAATAATGATTGGTTTTTCAAGATTAGTGTGAGAATGTCCGTCAATAATCAAATCAATCCCATTTACTTTTTCAGCTAATTCATTGGAAGTAGTGTATTTTGGAGAGGTAGATTTTCCAATTCCCAAATGTGTTAAAGCAATTATGATGTCTGCTTTTTCTCTTAATTTCGGAACTAATTTTTTAGAAACTTCAACAGCGTTTTTGAAAACCAAATCTTTGTTGTATAATGGTTCAAGAATTTCTGTTTCTTCCGTTGTTAAACCAAATATGGCAATTTTAATTCCATCTATTTCTTTAATAATATAAGGTTTGAAAAATAATTTTCCATCTTTATAAATATTTGCCGATAAAAACGGGAAATTAGCCATTTTCATTTCTTCTAATAAAACTTTTCTTGTTTTGTCAAATTCATGATTCCCAACAGTCATTGCACATAAATTCATAATATTTAATGCCTTAATGTCCGGTTCACAATTTTGCATATCTGATTCCGGAACTCCGGTATTTATATCACCGGCATGTAAAAACAAACTATTTTTTCCGCCTTCTTGTTTCATTATAGATTCGATAACGGCAAATCCTCCGATATTTGGATTGTTATATTCCGAAAATGACCAGGCGTGTCCGTGAGTATCGTTGAGGTGAAAGATTGTAATTTCTTTTGCGGAAATTGTAATTGTAAATATTACCATCATAATGAGTAATAATTTTTTCATTTTTAGCTCCTTTTTTTTCTAATGATTAAGGATATTTTATTTTGATCTTACCTATTTTTTCTTTTAATTGTTCATATTTTTCAGTAAGTAAGTTCGTGAAGGATTTATTTTCTGTTTTAAGTTTGTCAAACGTTTTCTGGGCAGCATATTTTCCTCTTTCATAAAATTCATCAACTTTCATAAATTCCCAAGAATTAACATTAGGTAAATGGGCATTAATTAAGATATCGGGTTGATAAACAGTTGCTGATTTGGATGCTAAAAATGCTTGATTGTCAGTAATTGATTTTAAGCCTTCTTTGAGATTATTTTCTTCAAAAAATTTTGATTTATCTTTTTCTTTAATTTCATGAAATACAGGAACGATTGGTATCGGTTGTAAAACATTTACCGCAATAGAAAAATAGTCCCCAAAAATATTTTTAAAAGGAACAGCCAGAGGATATTCAATACCTCCATCAATAAAAAAATCACCTTCTGATTTAAAGGGAGAAAACACAATTGGAATTGAAGAACTGGCTTGCATCGCAAATTTTAATTTTCCTTTGTTAATTAAAACTGTTTGATGTTTGCTTAAATTGTAGGCGACTGCGACGAATGGTATTTTTAAATCTTCAATGTGAATATTCCCAATTTTCTCAAAAATCATTTCTTCAAATTTTTGAGAGCTGACAAATCCATTATGTGGAAATGGGAAAGATATTATGGAAAGATAATCTAATAGCTTATATCCTTTAAATATTTTTTTTATCTCGGTTGGTGATTTACCGGCAGCATATAATCCACCAATAATTGACCCCATACTTGTTCCGATAATTCCTTTTATTTCATAATGTTTTTCTATGATTTCCAATGCTCCGATATGTGCCAAACCTTTTGCACTGCCACCGCCTAAAATTACAATTGCTTCTTTTTTCAACGACATCTCCTTTTTTTTGTAAACGAAACTTATTTTATACTGTAAACGATATTGATTATTTATCAGCTTATTCTTGACAACAATTTTTATTTTTACGACTATTGTCAATATTTCTATTTACGATATTTATCGAAAATGTCATTGATACGGAAAATATTTTAGAAATATTTTTCTTTTGAAAATGTAAAATATATTGGAACAAAAATTTCATAACTGATTGTTCATATGTAAAAAAAAAGGAGATTTTATGAGAAAATATCTATTTGTCGCATTTTTAATTATCCCATTCTTTTTATTTGGTATTGTTGAAGAAACCGCTTCCTTAAAAAGCTTTATCTTTGGGCAAACAGAAAACACCGAATATGATAATTATCTTTCACATGTAAGTGAAGGAATTGCCTCTAATAACTATAATTTGTATTCACCGTGGGATCGACAAACAAATGGGTTTGGAACTTACCACTTGCCATCAGCTACTGAACAAAGTCAGTGGACAGAGATTACCGTTGCCTTTGTAAATCAGAATTATGATTTGGCAGAATCATTGATAACACTTTATAATTTCCCGTATGAAATCGTTCTTTTTCACGATACTGACACAAATCGTAATTACTATATGCTTCGAGAGCAATTGGATATGAATTATTCTGACGATAACGGTACGGAAAATACGGATGATGATGAATTGGGCTCATTTGATTACGGATGGGGTTTATATATATTTTCTCCGGATAGCGAGAATCCGATTATTATCACGGCACCTCATGTTAACGATGATTTTACAACCGGTGCTGTATCTATAAAATGTTTTGAAGATTGGGATGCTCGATTTTTATTAATGTCGGGTGCCGGAAGAGAAGTCCTTTGGACAAATGTACCGCCGTATTACAATTCAAAATCTTTAAGTGACGCTTCCAGAATTGCAACACATCCTCTCAATTTGGGATATAAAAAAGCTTGTGATGAAATTAGAGCAACTTTAAACCATCGAGAATTATCTTTCCAGATTCACGGTTATGATTGGAATCGCCATCAAAACCATACTGCCTGCCAGGTTTCAGCCGGTAATGGAAAAGATCATCCTGATTTACCTATCAGAGATTTATCAAATGAACATAACGATTTGATTAATAACGTTCCATATATTGTACATCCTGAAAATACGGTTGGATTTAATACCGAGGAAACGATTTCCGATTTTTTTAGTGTAAATTATTCGGAAGATAGCTTTTATTATTACCAATCGGAAGATGATTCATTAGAAATTTCCAATAATATAGATTTGCCTGGATATTCTCAAAATAGACAAATGCAATATTCTTGTTCCGGTTGGACAGATTATGACATTTTTGATCCGTTTTTTCATATAGAAATGGATGAACTTCCTAATTGTTATCCGCAAACAAATTCTAATTATTATTGGTTTTATGGTTATAATCCGGAAACGCAAACTTTTGATATGAACCATATTTTTGATAAAACTTTTGCTTTTTATTCTCCTTGGATTGACTCGATGACCGAAACTTTAAATCATTATTTTTTATATTCAGATCCAAATCCACCGATGCGGATTACAAATTTGGAAATAAATTATACAAATTACAATCTTATTAATTTGAAGTGGAATCGATCTTCCGATTTTGATTTTGACTCATATCAAATTTTATATGCTACCGAACCGATTAATGACGAAAATTATACTATTTATGACCGAAATGATGAAGAACTTTTAGCTTGCCAAGCTACATCATTTATTACTGTTCCCGGTTTAGATCCTAATCAAGAATATTATTTCAAGATTAGAGCTAAGGATAAAAGCGGTCATCTCTCAGATTTATCAAACGAAGTTAATGATTTTACCGGCGTTGTGAATGTTACTAATTTTACAGCAACCGGGCTGGACCAAAAAGTAGAGTTACGCTGGTATGCTTCTCATAAAGATAATTTGGCAGGATTCATTATTGAAAAGAAGAATCTTTTTGATGCTAATTTCCAACAAATTTCTTCTTATATTGATAATCCGGATCTTCTCCCTGATGCGAGCGGTAGTTATTACTATTATAATGATGAGTTAGTTGAGCAAAATCATCTTTATGATTATCGTATTTCTGCTGTTTCTACAGATGATCAAACCTATGTTATTAATGAAGTAAGATCTGCAATACCGGAACATATTTTTCAGTTGGAAGTAAAAAGCCAATTAAGTGGAATTTGCGATACCGTTTATTTTGGTAAAAATTATTTTGCGACTAATTCAACCGATCCGAGGTTTGATATTGTGAACAATACAACTCCGGATGCACCATATATTAAAGCTAGATTTGTGACAGCTTTCAATAATAACAATGCTACTCACTACATTAGACAAATTGATGCGGAATATGATCCTATTCATGAATTGGATTCCTGGCTTTTGACAATTAGTACTTCAATGACCGGTCAACCTCTTGATATAACCCTCTTAAATCCGAATAGAGATGCCGAGAGATTATATTTAAAACATAATAATGATGTTTTAAATCTTCTGGAAAACACTTATACTTATACGCCAAGTTCAACAGCTGTTCAAAATTTCACAATTTATTGGGGAAACTATATTCCTGAAGTTACAATTAATAATTTTCAAAACAAGATTTATCAACCGGGTGAAACCTGTACAATTAATTGGAATGCGAATTTAGAATGTTTAATATCAAGTTTTGATTTATATGCGGTAAATGATGAGAATGAAATTATGATAGCGAATTTATTATCCAACGATACTGATAGCTTTGATTGGATTGTGCCTGAGATATTTGGTGATAATTATCGTTTTGAAATTCGAGCTCATTTAGTGGATGACGATGTTCAAACTTATATTTCCGATGATAAAATTGGAATTGTTTCCGACGAATTTACCTTCAATGGTAATAGTGGTTGGTCGCTATTTGCAGATCCAATAATTCAAAACTCTTTCACGCCTGAAGAAATTTTAGGAACAGACGGTTTGGTTTATTCATACTTTAATAACTCTTATTATGACGTTAATGAAATAAATGCCAATCTTCCTTATTGGGTTTATTCAAATGAAGGATTCGATGTTACGGTTAATGGTAATTATGATCGAACAAGCCAAAATGTTGATTTGGTAAACGGTTGGAATTTTGTACCTAATTTTCATCCTATTTCATACAATATCGGACAATTTAAATTTTCTCATAATGGGATAAATTATACCTTTAATGAAGCTGTTCAAGCACGTTTAATTCTACCAAAATGTTATGATTATAATTCTGAGTTTTCGAAAACTATTAATATTCTGCCCGGCAAATCTTTTTGGATTTATTCTTTTGTGGATGATTTAAGTTTGATAATAAATCCTTATGAAGAAAATAGCTCTGTAGTTGATTTTGATAATGAAAACGGTTGGGATTTGAATTTAAATATTGCTTGGAATGAGAATAACAAAACTCAACTTTCCGTTAAATCATCAAATGATTTTTCCAATAATTATGATTTTGGTTATGATATCGTTCGTTATCCTCAAAAACCTAATTCGGTGGGAAACGAAGCATATTTTTTGTCTAATTTAGAAACTCCTTTCGATGAATTATCATCAATAGCACAACCTCTTTTATCAGATTCTGATGCTGATGAATTGGATATTCCGTTTCATATTTCTATCTTGGATTCAGTCCATACGTTTACGTTAAATCTAACTAATTCTAATTTCCCTGAAGATTATAATGTAATCTTGGAAGGTGACAGTCTTTCGGTTAATCTAACGGAAAACGAATTACTTTTAACTCAAGATTCTGATGAAGAAGATTATCTTTTGAAAATAACAAACCAATTTGTTTCTAATAATGATGATGTAAATTCAATGAAATTTTTAACGAAAAATTATCCAAATCCATTTAGTCCGACTAATTCAAAAAATAGTCGCGGCACGGGAACTAATATCCAATTTAATTTACCAAATCCAAAACCGGTTAGTTTGACAATCTACAATGTTCGCGGTCAGAAAGTTAAGCAATTAATATCTGAAAATGACGCTGTTTTGAACAAAGGTATTCATACTTATTTTTGGAATGGTCTAAATTCAAATAATCAAAATGTCTCATCCGGAGTTTATTTTTATAAATTAAAAGCCGGTAAAAATATTGCAATAAGAAAATTGCTTCTCCTAAAGTAAAACAAAAGAGCCCACTTGAAAAAGTGGGTTTTTTATTTGTAGGAAAATCTTAATGAAAGAATTTGACTTATTTAAAATAGCTTAAAACTTAGTAAATTATGCTGGTAAGCATCTTTAATGATGTTACCAAAGCTTTTGGACGACTGGATTTATTTTCTAAAAAATGAAGAAATTTATGAAGATTTTTCGGCAAAAGGTTTAGCTGAGGCAAAAGAGAAGTTGAGAAAATAAAAAGTGTTTTTATTCTAATAAAAAATTCTTAGAACTAAAATAGGAGGTTTTATGCTTGAATTAATTATTGAAAATGAAGAGCTGATTAATTACACAAAAATGCACGGCGGCGTTCTTTCCATCGGTAATTATTACCAAATTAAAGGGTGATGAAATGCTGTAAAAATGCCATCAGGTCGGATGGTAAAGCCGGAGAATATGCCTTCTCCCAAAAAAGACTCAGATTATTATCAATTTATTGTTAATGATATTCAGGTTAACATTGAAAAAAAATTACTTAACGGTAAATCTGAAATTGAATTTTTAATCATTACTTTTGGCCGATATAAAATTAGCAAAGAGAATGGGACGTTAAGAATAGTATAATAAAGATTTGAGTTTATAAGAAGAGAGACGCTATAATCAGCGTCTCTCTTTTATTTTATTTTATAACCATAATTTTCTTAATTTGTGAAATTGATTTTGTTGATAATCTAATAAAATAAACTCCTGAAGAAACAGGTTGGTTTGAATTATCAGTACCATTCCAGTTAACATTATGGAAGCCTTTTGATTGTGGTAAATTACTAAATGATTTAACTATTTGCCCTTTAATATTATAAATTGAAAGAGAAACAGTATCATTATTATGAAGATAATATTTAATATGGGTAGAATCTGATTTTCTTGAAGAACCGGTGTTAAATGGATTTGGGAATAATCCGATTAGATTAGTGTGAGAATGGATATTGGTAACATCATTATTTGAAACAGCGGAAACGGTTAAAGAATAAAATCCTTCTATTGGGGAAGTTGCTTCGTTTGGAGGATTTGCATTATCAAAAGCATGAATTTTATATTCAATTACATCATTGCCTTGAACGCCAACCGGATTCCAATTCAAAGTCCAAGTAGTGCCTGCCGTATTTGTAAATTCTTCATTATGAGTTTCACCATTCAAAGTATATTCTAAAACAACCTGAGAAACGGAATTATTGTCTGTAACATCGGCAACCAATTCATAAGGGAAATCTTCTGTAGTTAAAGATTCAACCGGTGTAAAATCAATTATAGGAGCAACCATATCGCCGGTAATATGGAAAATATGCGGATCCGGAGCACCGATGTAAGGATCATTTTCCGTTCTGCCACTTTCATCGGAAGCGTGGATATAATAAGATATTGTATCACCGGGAGCTAAAGATGTGATTGTAGCATGGAAATTATTCTCACCATCTGAAATAAGATTCAAATGAGAATAAGAACTATTATTGATTTTATAAGCTACGTAAAGAGAATCAGTGATTAAATTTGCCCCGCTAAAAGGTGTTATCGAACAATTAATGCGTGCTGAATCAGCAGAAATTTCAGGAGAAACAGGCATATGAGCAATGTATAACAATCCTGCGTCTGCAACTTCGTGAGTTCGACAATGCAAAGCATCTGTAGATAACCAGCCGATATCCCAATCGGTATTTACGATTCCTATAACTTGATATCCCGGCATTGCTTCTTGATAGGATTCAATAGCTGCTTGGTCATTTGCACTATTTATTAATGGTACGAAAACTCTGTTGTTTATTATTAATGAATTGGAATATGGCTCGTTATTCGGTGTGTAAACTCGATATACTCTAAAAGGCGTTCCGTAAGGTGAGGGTTGAGAAGCGAAATAACTTGCAACTTCTTCTATTTCATTGTATTGAGGATGCGATTGTGGAACCGAGCGAATAAGAATTTTATCGGGAGCTAAAAATTTTCCCCAACAATCAATATGATCTATGTATGTATTGTTCGGATCATTGACAATAAAATAGGTTTGAACACCTAAAAAATCTAAAAAGTATTGCTCAATTTCATCAGTAGATAAATTTGGATTTTCATCTTCAACTAACTGAGTTGAGGCAGCCATTCCCATTCCGTTTGCCATGTAATTTCCTCCGGTATGTTCAACATTCATGCCGAAAAGATTCATATTATATGTGTTTGCAAAAGTAATAGGAAAGTTGTCGTCATTTGGACGAGGTCTGTTATAAGGAAAATCAACCACGCCGATTTCGTTATTACCGTCATATTCAAACCAAGGTCCGAAATCTCGTGTCCAATAAGAATCTGTAGGAGCAGTAATGAACTCGATATTATCCATATTTGCACCGTGACTTTGGTAATTTGAAGTTGCTTGATTTTCATAAGATTGATTGCTAACAATTGTGATTACCTTAATTTCTTGCGATAAATCAACCACTAATTCATAAGGAATCCCAAGAGGATATCTTACGATTACAGCTGTTGACGGATTAAATTCAGCAGCAGCTCGTACAGTTGATGGTGGTGGATCTGTCGGTGTAAAATTCCGATCATAAGTATTGTTACTATCTTTCTCAAATTGGGATAACCAATGTCCCATTAATAAATCTTTGCGTTCAATTCGTTTAATTTGAATAGCACTAATTGAAAATATAAGACTAGACAAAATAATCATTGAAATCAATTTTCTCATTTTTTCCTCCAAAAATAATTTAGGTAATTTTTTTTTTAAAAGGAATTTATGCAAGTATTATTTTGAAG
>Ga0256842_1001186_pt1 | contig 21452 bp, 10 predicted proteins | sample 4559240metaG_FD_185973 | JGI IMG/M metagenome (GOLD analysis project Ga0256842, IMG submission 185973) | Hydrothermal vent microbial communities from Guaymas Basin, Mexico - 4559-240 | ecosystem: Environmental > Aquatic > Marine > Hydrothermal vents | place: Mexico: Guaymas Basin | collected... | reverse complement strand
CTACAAACAGGAGCAACTCCCGATCCAAATATATCTCCATTTTCAATAACCCAATAAATATCGCGCCATACATTAGCTTGACCTCCTATAGAAGTTACTTCTATATAATCTAATTGAGATTCGTGTTGTGCACCTGCAACACCTCCATTAGCAAACCATTCTATTGGATTACCATCTGCCGACCACCAAGTTCCTCTAGAATATGAATTGTTTGGCATATTATCGTTACCTGAAATATTGATGTAACGCTTACCACAAGTGGAATCTATTAAAGAAAGATTTCCGTTTAATTTTATATAAGCCGTATCTTCGTACCAAAAATGTACGGGAACTGAATCTAAAGCATAACATTGTGCACTCTTAGCATTATATTCCATCCAGTGAACATAAACAGTATCTACCCCTGGATTAATTCCTGTTGAGTGATAGAACCAAGCATTGGTATCGGCCACTGCTGAAGGATTATTATCACCACAATTATATCCAAAGAAACCTTCTTGATTAATTAACCAACGGCCAACACTATTAACAGAGTTATCTAAATGAGCATCTAATTGAATACAGTTTCCACACATATCTACTGTTGTTAAACCTGCATTTGGGTCTGGACGTTTTAAGAATTCTACTAAAATAGAATCTCTAACTAAACAAGATGGATGATTGTTGCCTAAAATATTTTCTTCAGACATAACAATATTTAAACTATCTCCTAGATTAGCACTAATAGTTGTTGCATAAGTATCGTAAGGGATAGAAGTATATGTTCCTGAAACTACATTAGGGTTATTAGAACCGTACCATTGAACCTCGCTAACTGAAGCAGGTAAGGTAGGTGTTACATCAAACATAATTTGGTCGCTACATACGAGAGTGTCGCGCCCCACAAAAGGATGAGGCCTTTGATAGAAAGTAACGTAAGAAGACTCTGTTGATGCACAACCATTGGTAATTAGAGTAACAATCATAGGAATAGTTACGTGTCCACTATCTCCAAAAGCACTTTCTGGGAAATCTCTATAAACAATGGTCATAGGATCATACTGATTAAAAATAACAGGGACTTGACTTACGTACGGCCAGTCTGGATCTACAACCCACAACCAAGTATCATCACCATAACCAGTAGTATCTACATGGACTTGAGCATAATCAAAACATGTTTTTTGCTCTGGCAAAGTATTAAGTGTAATTGAATTTGGAGCAAAAGTAATAGTTACATCATCCGTATTAGAACATTGTCCATTCACCTCATGCCAAGTAACTACCCAAGGACCTTCACAGGTTACAGTAAATACTGCATTAGGATCATAAATATCAGGCACTCCAGTTAAATGATTAATAAATGTAGCCGAACAATTAGTTCCTCCCGCAGGTGAACTTGTTACTGTCCAATAACCTCCAAAAGTAGAAACAGCATGTAAAGTATCAAGAGTACCACAAGGTTGGTTATCATCACCAGCATCAGCAACAGGTAATTCTAAAAAAGTAATTTTTACTTCATTGGTATCTCTACACTGCCCTCCCACTGTTCCAACAACAGGAAAAGTATAATTTCCATAAGTAATAACTGAAATGTTAGGATTAAAATCATCCGTATTAGCAATAGTAACACCATCGCCTACATAATTATTAATCCACTCGAACGTTGTACCTGGACTCACAGAAGACAAAACCTCTGGATTCGCTCCTGTACCACAAACCGTATAACCATCTGGCTGACCAAATGAAATATTAGGTTGTTGATAAAAAGTAATAGTCACTTGGTCTTCGTCATGACACTCACCACTGTATTCATGCCATTCCATAACAACCACTCCCGAATTAGGAAGTACAATATGTGCATTAGGATTACCTGCACTTGTCGTAGTTCCCTTATCTGTTGAAGGAACAAATGTTGCCGTTGGTCCAGAAACCTGAGTCCAATAGCCCCAATTACCTCCACCGGCAAGAGTCGCATTTAAATTATATTCTAATATACAAAGAGAAGCATCTGCCCCTGCATTAGCTGTAGGAGTAAGACAACAACCTGACTGGCCCTCAGGAAAAACCAACAAAGAGTCGTGACAAACATCTGATATACAACCATCTACGGTAACCTGTAAAGAAATAGGATAATAAATCAGATTACTTCCTGTGTTAACTGCATCTATAGTGTATCCACAAGGTCCATCTGCAGTTGTATTAATATTACTACTTATCGCCCAGTTTAAGTTTCCTGAACAAGCAATTGGATTGGGATTATCGTTGTTATAAACCAAAGTTGTAACATCACCAGAGCAAATTGGACCTCCAATTGTGAAATCGCAAGAAGGTACTTGCTTAATAGTAGTGTTGTGACAAATCACTGGAGAAACACAACCTAAATCTGAAGTTACTTGTAAACAAACTTCGTTATCTCCAATTGTATCTGCATACAATAGCTCTATATTAGCATCTAAGGATCCTGATTGTTCCGTAGCATTTGCAAAAGTCCAATCATAATTATTTATTGGAATATTAGCCGAATTTGTATGAACTCCATAAACAGACTCGCCATCGCAAACCGAATTTGTAAGTGTGAAATCGGCACTTGGCACAGGCTTAAAAGTAATGGTTGCTGTATCGGAGCAAGTTAAGTTCAAATAATTTGTAATAGTCCAAATTACCTCACAACTAACAGCAGCACCGTTGGTATAAGATCCTGAATAGGAAACACTTGAATTTGGATTGGCAGCATCACCAAATGTAATATTACCACAAGAACTAGTCCATTGAACATCGTAATCCGAAGCATCTACAGAACCACCCATTTGTAGGTTCTCGCCGCATTCCGACACATCGGGTCCAGCTACTGCGGCGCATTGTGCACAATTGGCTGGTGCAAGATAATCTATCTCTTGAGAACAGGTATCTTGTACAGCACCTTCATGCTGATATAAGTTAACTAAAATAGTATGCGAATTTCCATCTGCTGATATATTATCCAAAGAATAACAATTAGGATTCGTTAATGGAGCTAATTGAGAATAAAACCAAACACCATCGATAAAATAAGCAATAGAATCGATACTTGGATCATTCTCGTCAATAATATTAACACAACCATCTATATCATATTCGCTATAATAAACGCCTGTTGATTGATCTTGATGAGGCTCACAATCTCCCACATTTACAGTAATACTAGTAGCTTCTAATCCACAAGTCATACAATTACAACTTGTAGAACCAGCACCAGCTTGTCCTGCATTGGTTTGCTCAAAAGTAAAATCTTGAGTTGCTTGAGAATAGTTTGTAACTAAAAACATATAAAATTGTCCAGCAATAGCTGTGGTAGATCCCTCGGAACTATTAGGCCCAATTTCTGGTGTTTCTTGATTTGTTGAAGAGTAACTACAATCAATGATATGAGTACCATCTAATAAACTATAATCACAAATTGGATTACCACAAGAACCATCGAAAGGTCCCCATATAATAAAATCGATATCTTGATTTGCTGAAAGCGACATAACGATATCACCAGCATTTTCGACCTCCATATAATACCATGCAGCATTAGGTTCAGAACCTAAACAGCCATAATCGGGACCTGTTTCTGCAGATGCTCCAGATGTACCACAAGGAAATGTATATTCTCCTGCACTAGTACAAAAAGGAGCTGCTAAATCGCACAAGTCTCCTCCTGCTTCAGGATCGGTATTCATACTATGATTGTTTGCTGGCAAATAAATACCATTTGAACTATGTTCTGCCATAGCCTTGTTTTGTATAGCTTGTTGAACATTGGCATTGGCCATTTCGAACCAGCCAGAAGCTGTTGCCATAGCATTTTCTTCGGGATGACTTTGCACCCAATCAATTTTGGTTTGATAAGCTATGCGTAAACTCTCGTAATAAGATGCCGAACCTTTCGTAAGATTCTGTGCATTTACAGAGAAAAACATCGCTACCAAAGCTAGTAATAGTAATAATTTCTGCGATTTCATAAGATATAATTTATTTAAACTTTTCTGTCTCTAATTATGTTAGACAAATTTCACTCTAAAATAGTTGCCCAAGATATTAAAAAATATTGACTTTTTTTTAAACTTTTTAACAAAAATAACATAAATAATAGATACACAAGGTATTAACCTGTTTACATATTACGATTCCAATTAACTATTTTTATACTCGACTATACATTTTCTTTAAGATTACTGATTCGTATTCCCAAGAATATTTTTCTGAAGCTATGTTAAGGTTCTTTTTCCAATTTATTAATTGCTTTTCGTTAACTAACACTTCATCTATTTTATTGGCTAGTGATCGAGGAGTCACATTTTTGACAACAGCACCAATATTGTTATCAATAACTAATGCCGAGACTACTTTTCTATCAGAAACCAACAATGGAATTTGGGCTTGAATATAATCAAACACTTTATTAGGAAGTGCATTTTCGTAATTAGGATTTGTTCCTTTATCTAAAGACAGACCTAAATCTGCTATTTTAGTGTATTCCATTAATTGCTCGTATGGTATTTTATCTAAGAGGAAAACCTTATTTTTCAGATTAAACTTTCGGACTAATGTACGTAAATTAGCAAACACATCTCCACTTCCAATAATATATAAGATTGTATTTTCGACAAACTGCATAGCTTCAACAACTTCTTCTGCTCCTCTGTCGATATTAATTCCTGCTCCTTGCATGATTAGCATTTTATTGCCTGCTTTAATTTTTTCAGCAAAAGCTAAATCAACAGTCTTATTTTTTAGGCTTGGAGCAATATTCCGAATCACCTGCACATCGACACCATATTTTTGGTTATAAATCTCGGCAATAGAATTATTGACAGTATAAACCATCTTAAGTTTTGGAAAAATAAATTTTTCAATCTTCATCCAAATATTTCTAATTCTAGGACGTGAAATTAGTTCAGGAACTTCAGTAAAATACTCATGCGAATCGTAAACCAGAGTCTTCCTTTTTAGTTTAGAAACTAAATAATTAGGCAACAAAGTATCTAAATCATTAGCTACATAAACATCAAACTTATTAAAAAGTAGAAAAAGAAATAGCCTAAAATTATATTCGGCATAGAACCACATTTTCTTACTAAAAAACAGCTTCATTCTATGAGTTTTGTATTCCCTATCTAAGCTCGCGCTCCATGGACGTAGACGCCCCACTACCGAAACCTGAAAACCCATCTCCATTAATGATGTAGAAATCTTGTGCACACGTTGGTCTGAAACTAAATCGTTAGTTACCGATAATATTATTTTCTTTTTCTTGCTCACTAACTAAAATGTTATAAATTATTTCGGAACAAAGTTAACAAAAGCTACTAACTTTCTCCTTTCTCCCTTTCTCCTTTCTCTCTTTTACCTATATTTTTTTAACTTTACAGTCTTTCTAAATGATAACAGAATAAATGGAACAATATTTTAATTTTGACATAAAAAAGCATAATACCTTTGGTATATCGGCTCTAGCAAAAGAATGGATTTCGTTTGATGACGTGAAAGAGTTACAACAGTTTATCAGAAAACGCCCATTAACAAAAGAAAAACATTTTGTAATTGGTGGTGGAAGTAATTTACTTTTTATCGGCGATTACGACGGAGCCCTTATTAAAGCCAATTTTCAGGGTATAGAGTTATTAGAAGAAAGCGAAAAATACGTTTATCTTAAGGTAGGTGCAGGTGTTATTTGGGACTATTTTGTGGATTATTGTGTCAAACATAATTATTGGGGAGCCGAGAACTTATCGATTATCCCAGGAACAGTTGGAGCATCGCCAGTTCAAAATATTGGAGCTTATGGCGTTGAAGCACAAGATATTATTTTCGATGTTCGTGCAATAAATAAAGAAACAAGTAACGAGCGCATTTTTTCTTTTGACGATTGTGAGTTTGGTTACAGAAATAGCTTTTTCAAGAAAGATAACAAGCAAGAATGGATTGTTACCGAAGTCGTTTATCGATTATCGAAAGAGGCCAATCGAAACTTATCTTACGGTCCCTTAAAACAACTATTCGCAGAAGTTCCAGAGCCAAGTATTAAAGAGATTCGAGAGGCAATTATTAAACTTAGAGAATCTAAATTACCAGATCCTAAAGAAATAGGAAATGCTGGTAGTTTCTTTAAAAATCCAATTATCAGCATAGAAGAAAATAATAAGTTAATACAAGATTATCCACAAATACCATATTATTTGGTAGATATTGACAAATCTAAATTGGCCGCGGGTTGGCTTATTGACCAAGCTGGTTGGAGAGGACACGAACAAGGTGAAGTTGGCGTTCATCAAAAACAAGCACTTGTCTTAATAAATAAGGGCAAAGCCACTGGGAAAGAAATCTTTGAATTATCAGAAAAAATTATTGCATCTATAAAAAAAGAATTTAATATAAAATTAGAAAAAGAAGTAATAATAATTGATTAATTAAGGACTAAACTATCAGAAAATATTTTAAGTAAAGCATTAAAATTTCATCAAATTTTACCATTTAACCACAGAATATTATGAGTAGATTTTTTGCAAGCGACAACAGTTCAGGAGTACACCCTGAATTTTTAAAAGCTATGGCTAAAGTTAATCAGGGGCATGTTATTGGCTATGGTGACGATATATATACAAAATCCGCTATTGCTGAATTTAAAACACATTTCGGAAAAGATATCGAAGTCTTTTTCACCTTCCTAGGAACAGGAGCAAATGTTCTAGGATTAAGTGCTTTAACTAATCCTTACTCAGCAATTTTATGTGCTGAGACCGCACATATTTTTGAAGATGAATGTGGTGCCGTGGAACGATTTGGAGGAGCAAAATTAATTCCTATAGAAACAAAAAACGGAAAACTAACTGTAGACCTAATTAAACCACACATTCGTGGTATTGGGATGGAACATCATTCACAAGCCAAGGTTATCTCCATTACCCAAGTAACCGAGTTAGGAACGCTCTACACGGTTGACGAAATAAAAACCATCACCAACTTTGCTCACCAAAACAATTTGTTGGTTCATATGGACGGTGCTCGTATTTCTAATGCTGCTGTAAGTTTAGATTTGCCATTTAAAGCCTTTACTAAAGACGCCGGTATCGACATCTTATCTTTTGGAGGTACAAAAAACGGAATGATGTACGGCGAAGCAGTCATCTTTTTCGACACAAGATTGAGCAAAGATTTTAAATACATCCGCAAACAAGGCATGCAACTCGCCTCAAAGATGCGATATATCTCAGCTCAATTTGAAAGCTTTCTTAAAAATGATTTATGGAAAAAATTAGCCGAACACGCCAATGCAATGGCTCAGCTCTTGACCAAAGAGATTGAATCTATTCCTGAAATCTCTTTAAGTCAGAAAGTAGAAGGCAATGGCTTGTTTATCAAGATTCCAAAACCACTCGCTCATAAACTTCAAGAAAAACACTATTTCTACGATTGGGACGAAGCTAAAGATATCTACCGATGGATGTGTTCTTGGGACACTACAGAACAAGATATTAAAGATTTTATTAACGAAATAAAAGTTGAAATAGCGCAACACAATTATTAAGAACTAATAATCATCGGTTAAAAAGTAACCTTTATTTATTCTTATTATAAGGTTTCTTAGATTTATTTCTTGGCTTTTTCCCTTTAAATCCACCTTTACGTTTTCCCTTATAACCACTTCCTTGTTTTCTTTTAGGATCGTATTTGGGAGCTTCGCCAAGTTCTTCTGGTAATTCCTTTTTGTCTATTACTCTTTCTATCAGTTCTTCTATTTGCAAAAATCGCCTCTGATCTCTTTGGTTGATAAAAGTATATGCAATACCATCGGATTGAGCTCTAGCAGTTCTTCCAATTCGGTGAACATAATCCTCTGCATCTGGTGGTACATCAAAATTAATTACCATTTCAATATCTTCAATATCGATACCTCTCGAGAGAATATCTGTAGCCACCAAAATCTTAATCTTTCTCTGTTTATACAAGGACAAAACCTCTTCTCTCCTAGATTGTTCTAAATCCGAATGAATTTCTTCGACAGATAATTTTGCTCTTTTTAATTCTTTAGATAAATCTTTTACCGAACTTTTTGTAGAACAAAAAATCAATACAGAAGTAAAATTATACTGCTTTAATATATACCTTGCCAACGGAATCTTCTGATTATCGTATACCACATAAGCCGACTGAATAATCTTTTCCGCGGGTTTAGAAACTGCAATATTAATTTCTTTGGGTTGATGCGTTAATTTTCTAGCTAACTGCCTCATTTTTGGAGGCATAGTTGCCGAAAATAAAAGATTTTGCCTTTTTTCTGGAAGATTTGAAATAATACGCATAATATCATCATTAAATCCCATATCCAACATTCGATCAGCCTCATCTAATATAAGATATTTAAGATTTGACCAATCTACATAAGGCATATTTGAGTGAGAAATAATTCTTCCTGGAGTACCAATAACCATATCCACCCCAAACGAAAGCGCTTGTTTTTCTGACGAATATGAAGTTCCTCCACGCCCTCCATAAATCGCAATGGAACTTACATTTGTAAAATAAGACATCCCTTCCATATTCTGTTGGATTTGGACCGCTAACTCACGAGTTGGTACTATCACTAGAGCTTTTACTCCATCTTTCTGAGGCATCCTCACTATTTGCTCAACCACCGGCAATAAAAATGCTGCTGTTTTTCCTGTTCCTGTTTGAGCGGAGGCAATTAAATCTTTTCCTTCTAAAATAGCAGGTATAGCCTGTTCTTGAATAGGCGTCGCCTCATCATAACCCATTGCATCTATTCCTTCTAAAAGCTCACTACTTAATTCTAAATTTGTAAATTTCAAATCTTATTCTTTAATTTCTTTTGATAAAGCTCAAAGCTACAATATTTTAATGAAACTTATGTATGCATAATTGTATAATGATAAAAAATCAAATATTTATTTATTAATTTTAAGACAATCTAAAAATAATTTCTCGTAATAATTCAATACCATCGAAGCAGATCCTACGAGGAATATTAAAAACTAAATCTATTAAATTCTAATACTCGTCGAAGAATTATATATCCCGAATGGGATTTAAAGAAAATTATTACTCTCATTTTATATATCAAAAAAAGCATTACTATTTTCAGAAAACATCAATCAATATTATAAAAAGAACAACAGACGTACTAATTGATAAATACGAACGAAATAAACAGTACTACAATACTTAAATCAATTGGTTAATTCACACATCTTTACAAAATTCATGAGTTTATATTTACGTAATAGAACTTAACCCTAAGCAACTATAAAACGTATGCATCAGTCTAAAAATAAATATTAACTAAATTTATATTATATGAAACAATCTATTTACATTTTAAAGTATGTATTTGTTTTAGTGTTACTTTCTTTATACAGCTTCACCGCCAAAGCAGTAACAACAGCAGATGCAGGTACAGACAGAGATGTTTGTAAAAATTCAACAGACACTATTCAGTTACACGCTAACGCTGCTGCAGCTGGAGAAACTGGTACTTGGTCTATTTCTTTTGGAAATTCAGGATCAGGAACTTTCAGCGATGTTAATGACCCAAACGCTACAGTAACAGGAATTGCAGAAGGAACAAACACCTATACTTGGACTCTCGATGACGGTTCTGCATGGGGTGGAACATCTTCTGATGATGTTACTTATACAAACAATTATAGAGAACCTAATGCAGGTGCTGACGATAATGTTTGTGGAGATACTTATAACTTAAATGCTGACGATCCATCTCCAAATACGGGAACTTGGACAGGTTCTGCTGGTGTTAGTTTTGATGACGACAGTGATCCAAATGCAGAAGTATCTAATTTATCGTCAGGAGACAATACTTTGGTATGGACTATTCACGAATGTAACGGTTCGGATGTTACCGACCAAGTAATTATTACAAACGACTTTATCGAAGCTCAAGCAGGAGCTGATCAAATAGTTTGTATGAACGAAGCTATTTTATCTGCAAATACACCTTCTGCAGGGCAAGGAACTTGGTCTGGTCCATTAGGAGTCTCTTTCGATGATTCTCATGACCCTAATACTACAGTTCATAATTTATCGCATGGCAATACAACTTTAACTTGGGAAATCGATAATAATGGTTGTACCGACGACGACGATGTTGTTATTAATAACGATGCCGCTACACAATCCGATGCGGGTAATAATCAAGACTTATGTTCAGACCAAACAGTATTACATGCTAATAATCCAACATACGGAACTGGTCTTTGGAGTTTAGCTTCAGGAACTGTAACTTTTTGGGACGATACCGACAGAAATACAAACGCATCTAACCTTAGTTTTGGTTTAAATCAATTGGTTTGGACTATTTCTACTGCTAATTGCGAAAGTAAAGATACTGTAGATATTACAAATAATCTTTTAATAGCTTATGCTGGCGAAGATGTAGCCTCGTGTAACGATACTGTTCAGTTAAATGCAAATGATGCTAGTCCTGGAATAGGAGAATGGACTACTTCTACTTTAGTTACTTTCGACGACGATAGCCAATACAATACTATTGCACGAAATTTATCGACCAATGGGTCTAAATTATTTTGGGAGATTACTTACAGTGGTTGTACATCTAAAGACAGCGTTATAGTTCGTATGAAAAACGGAACTCCAATTGCAAATGCGGGAAATGATCAAACGTTATGTGCTAACAATACAATTCTTACAGCCACACTAGAATCTGGCGAAATAGGACACTGGGAAACTATTTCTGGTTTTGGCGTTTACGACAATACAGACAGTCCTACTTCTGCTATCGAAAACTTAAATCAAGGTAATAATACATTACGATGGATAGTAGAAAACAATGGTTGTTTCGATCAAGATGAGGTAATTATTACCAATAATCTTCCAGATGCTCCAGATGCTGGATTAGATCAAACTTTATGTTCTGACAATACAATTCTAGAAGCCAACACCATTTCCATTGGATCTGGAGAATGGTCGGTATATAGTGGTGCGGTTAATTTTGACGACACATCAAATCCTAGTGCTAATATAACTAGCATACAAGCAGGAACTAATCAACTTATTTGGACAAGTAGCAAAGCGTCTTGTGTTTTAACAGATACCGTAAATATTATTAACGATTTACCTTATCCTTTAAATGCAGGAACCAATCAAACTATTTGTGCTGACAATTATAGTACTCTTGCTGCAAGTAATCCAATCGTTGGTATGGGACAGTGGTCTGTGGTTAGTGGAAGTGCTATTTTTAGCGACATCAATAGCAATACTGCTTCTGTAAATGATTTAGATCAAGGCGAAAATACATTACGTTGGACTATCACTAACAACACCTGTGTATTATCAACCGATATTATTATTACAAATAATTTACCAGATATGCCTTTTGCAGGATACAATCAATCTGTTTGTAGCGACTCGACTCATTTACAAGCCGATGCTTTAAATATTGGTGCGGGTTTATGGACGGTTAATTCTGGCAATGCCTATTTTGCAGATAACACCAATGCAGAAAGCTTTATAGATAGTTTAGCTCAAGGCGATAATATTTTAGTATTTACAGCAACAAATCAAGCTTGTTCGCTTAGCGATACCGTAATTATTACCAACGATAAGCCAAGTATCCCAAATGCAGGAATAGATTCTACAATCTGTGCCGATAATTATCTATTATCTGCTAGTATTCCAACTATTGGAGCTGGAGAATGGTCGGTAGTAACAGGAAATGCTGTAATTACAAATGTAACAGCAAACAATGCACAAGTTCAATCCTTAGAACAAGGCTCTAATATTTTGAGATGGACTTTTACAAATAATGCTTGTTCTTTGTCTGATGATGTAATAATCACAAACGATCTACCAGACGTTCCAAATGCAGGAGAAGATCTAATTACTTGTAATAACTCAGCACAATTAAATGCCACTATTCCACAAATAGGAACTGGTGTGTGGAGCGACAATGCAGGAAATATTTCTTTTGGAGATTCAACCTTAAATAACACTGCTGTTAACAATATTCCAAGAGGCATTAACTATTTAACATGGACAATAACAAACAACAATTGTTCGCTAAGTGATGCTTTAGTTTTAAAATCGTCGCAATTAGCAATATCGCATATTAATACAGATTTGTCGTGTTTCGAAAGTAACGATGGAAGTATTGATTTAACTTTAACAGGAGGCTTTGTTGATTATTCTTATACATGGTACAACGAGAATGGTTTATTGAGTTATCAAACCGAAGATCTAAATACTATTTCTGCAGGAACTTACTATGTCGTTGGAACAGATGTTAATAATTGCTCTATTGCAGATACTATTATTGTAAATCAGCCAACAGAAATAATGGCTAATGCAGTGCTTCAGAATATTCTTTGTCACGATGATTCTACAGGAAGTATTAATATTTTCGCCAATGGAGGTGCAGGGAATTATTCTTATTACTGGACTGTTGCCGATAGTTCTCACTACAATGTTACCGATAGTATAGAATCCCACCTGAACAATCTTATATCAGGAGTATATTCAGTTAAAATTACAGATAGCACTAATTGTTTCATCAACGAAAGTTTTAATATAATTGAACCTACACAAATTAGCCTTTCGGCAGATGTTACTAACAATGTTTGCTATAATGGTTACGATGGAGCTATAGACTTAACAGTTCAAGGCGGAACTCCAGCATACATTGGTTACAACTATTCGTGGACAGAACAAAACGATAGTATTGTTTCGCATTACGATTCACCATTTGCATCTGCAGACGAAGACCTGAACAAAATTCACGCAGGAACTTTCAGAGTAATAGTTACCGATCAGAACAATTGTAAAATGGTAGGAACCTACCAAGTATCAGAACCATTTGCAGGTATGGAATTATCAGCAAACATCACCGATGTTACTTGTAAAGATCAGCACGATGGAGCCATAGATATTGCTGTTGACAATGGAACAGGACCTTTCTTTTATAATTGGTCTAACAACGAATCTACAGAAGATATTGAAAAACTTGATGGAGGCATCTATAACGTTACTGTAACAGATATATACAATTGTGTTCTTACCGATTCATTTACAGTGAATATTATCAATATAGCATGTATTCATATTTATAATGTTTTCTCACCAAACGGTGATGGCGTAAACGATACTTGGGATATCGACAATATAGATTTATATCCAGAAGTAGAAATCAACGTTTTTAATCAATGGGGAAATAAAGTTTTTGAGTCCACAGGATATTCGGAACCTTGGGATGGAACTTTCGATGGTAGCGTATTACCTGCTGCAACATATTACTACACACTAGATTTAAAAAATGGCGATGCTCCATATTCAGGTTCTATTACAATTCTTAAATAGTGTAGAAATAACTTATAAAATGAATCAATAATTTAAAAACATAAAAGATGAAGAAATACATATATATACTAATCATTATTGCAGGTATTGGTACATCGGTGAAAGCACAACAATTCTCCCTGTATAGCCAATATATGCATAATAAATATGCCCTTAACCCTGCTGTTGCCGGCACAAACGACGGACTTTTAGTAGGTGCATCGTACCGACAAATGTGGACGGGCTTAAACGACGCTCCAAGTATTAGCACCTTATCAGGACACTCGTCCATTAACGATAACATGGGAGTAGGAGCTAAAATTTACAATATATCAACAGGTCCTCAGTCACAAACTGGTTTTGAGGCCACTTATGCTTATCGTCTCGATATTAATGATGATATTAAATTATCGTTTGGATTATCTGCAATCCTTGCTCAATATAGCTTAAATAGGGATAAATTAGATATGAAAAACACCGATGATGTAGCTTTGAATAATGGTGCTCAAAACTTAATTGTTCCAGATGCTAATTTTGGAGTTTATTTATATTCCAAAGACTTTTATTTTGGATTGGCAGCTACACAATTAGTTCCTTTAAAAGCCGATTACAAAAACGAGCATCTAGAAAATCTACAAGCTCGTCATTACTTTGCTCATGGAGGATACAAATATAATTTTTCTGATAATTTTGGTTTAGAACCTTCTGTATTAGTTCGATATATAGAAGCAGGTCCTTTACAAGTCGATTTAAACCTTAAATTTTCCATAATGAAAACATTTTGGATTGGTGGCTCATATCGCTTAAACGATGCTGCAGTGGTTATGTTAGGTGTTCAAACAGACAATATTATGTTTGGTTACTCTTACGATTATACTTTATCCGAGATAGGTAAATACAGTAACGGTTCGCACGAATTAGTTCTTATTTATAAAATTGGAGGGGATTCAGGAGTAAGCATGTTTTAAACAAATAGTTTAGTTTTTTGATTAGGAGGGTTAAGGCCCTCCTTTTTTTTGATTCATATTTTCCTATGCTTGCATCAAAGAATTAAATATCTGGAAAGGGATTAATAATCTTGCTTTTTTCTTAATTTTGTGAATTCAAATATAAGATATAATACGATGGAATATAATTTTAGAAAGATAGAAGAAAAATGGCAAAAAAAATGGCAAGAGTCACAAATCTACAAAGTAGATATAGACAACTCTAAACCCAAATTTTATGTCTTAGATATGTTTCCTTATCCATCTGGAGCAGGTTTACATGTTGGTCATCCACTAGGATATATTGCATCGGATATTTACAGTCGATATAAAAGACTTAAAGGCTTCAATGTGTTACACCCAATGGGATACGACGCCTTTGGTTTGCCTGCAGAACAATATGCCATTCAAACTGGTCAACACCCTTCTAAAACTACAGAAATCAATGCTAAACGATATCGTGAACAACTCGATAAAATAGGTTTTTCTTACGATTGGTCTCGTGAGTTCAAAACCTCGGACCCCAATTATTATAAATGGACCCAATGGGTCTTTACCAAAATGTTTAATCATTACTACTGTAATCGAGCTCAACAAGCAAAACCTATTAGTGAATTAGTCGAAGCGTTTTCAACAGTTGGTACAGAAGGTTTAGATTTAGCTCAGACCGAAGAATTATCTTTTACAGCAAAGCAGTGGAAAGCAAAAACTGAAAAAGAGCAACAAGAAATATTATTAAACTACCGATTAGCATATTTAGCAGAAACTTTTGTTAATTGGTGTCCAATCTTAGGAACAGTATTAGCAAACGATGAAGTAGTCGGTGGATTATCGGTTCGTGAAGGACATCCTGTAGAACAGAAAAAAATGTTACAATGGTCACTAAGAGTATCTGCTTATGCTCCAAGATTATTAGATGATATGGAAAATTTGGAGTGGACCGATGCTCTAAAAGAAATACAAAAAAATTGGATAGGAAAATCCGTTGGAGCATCTGTTGTTTTTAATACTGAAAAAGAAGAATTAGATATTGAAGTTTTTACTACCCGTCCAGATACTCTATATGGCGTTACTTTTATGGTATTAGCTCCCGAGTCCGAATTAGTTGCTCACTTAACAACCGATACACAAAAAACAGAAGTTGAAGCATACCTTAAAGCAACACAAAAACGATCTGAACGAGATAGAATGTCAGATGTTAAAACCGTAAGCGGTGTTTTTTCTGGCAGTTACGCCAAGCATCCCCTTACCAGAAAACTGATTCCAATTTGGATTGCCGATTATGTTTTGGCAGGTTATGGCACAGGAGCTGTAATGGCAGTACCAGCACACGATAGTAGAGATTTTGCTTTTGCAAAGAAATTTGATTTACCTATTGTACAAGTCGTTGCAAAAAAAGACGAAGAATTAACGGACTCTAAAGACTGGACTGAATCTTACGATGCCAAAGAAGGTGTAATTATTAATTCAGAATCTATAAATGGCTTAACAGTTAAAAAAGCCATGAAACAAATCATTTATGAATTGGAGCAAAAAGGAATTGGCGAGAAGCAAACCAATTACCGTTTAAGAGATGCCATTTTCTCACGTCAAAGATATTGGGGAGAACCGTTCCCTATTTACTATAAAGATAATATGCCCTATGTATTAGACGAAGATCAGTTACCTTTAGAATTACCCGCAGTTGATAAATTCTTACCTACTGAAGATGGTCAACCCCCTTTGGGAAGAGCTGTTAATTGGAACACAAAAGAAGGGTTTCCTCTAGAATTAAGTACAATGCCCGGATTTGCTGGATCTTCGGCTTATTACTTACGTTATATGGATCCTAAAAATGATAATGCTCTTGTCTCTGCAGAAGCTAACAAATATTGGCAAGATGTTGACCTGTACATTGGTGGAACAGAACATGCTACAGGGCATTTGATTTATTCTCGATTTTGGAATAAATTTTTATTCGATTTAGGTCTAGTAATAAAAAATGAACCTTTCAAAAAGTTGATTAACCAAGGCATGATTCAAGGCCGTTCCAACTTTATTTATCGAGATAATAAAAGTAATAAATTCGTATCATTTAATTTAAAAGACCAATACCAAACAACAGAAATACACGTAGATGTAAATATTGTGAGTAACGATATTTTAGATACTGAGGCATTTAAAAATTGGCTCCCAGAATACAAAAATGCAGAATTCATTCTTGAAGATGACGGAAAATACCATTGTGGTTATGCCGTAGAAAAGATGTCAAAATCTATGTACAATGTTGTTAACCCAGATGACATTATAGAAAAATACGGTGCCGATACTCTACGAATGTACGAAATGTTTCTAGGACCTTTGGAACAAGCAAAGCCTTGGGATACTAACGGAATAGATGGTGTTTTTAAATTTTTCCGTAAAGTTTGGAATTTATTTTATGACACCGATGGTAAAATAAAAATAACTAACGAAAAGGCTCGTAAAGAAGAACTTAAAGTTCTGCACAAAACCATCAAAAAAATTGAAGAAGATATTGAGCATTTTTCTTACAATACTTCAGTTTCTGCTTTCATGATTTTTGTAAATGACATACAAAAACTAAAATGCTCAAAGCAAGAAATATTAGAACCATTTCTTATATTACTATCGTCATTTGCACCACACATTACTGAAGAATTATGGTCTGCAATAGGTCATACAAATAGTATTATTACTGCTCGTTTTCCTAAATTTAATGCAGAATATCTAAAAGAATCTGAATACGAATATCCAGTGTCTTTTAACGGAAAGATGCGATTTAAACTTTCTCTTTCTGTAAATATTACCGATGCCAAAGAAGTAGAAGCATTAGTTAAAAATCATAAACAAGCACAGAAATGGCTTGAAGGGAAACAAATAAGAAAAGTAATCTTTGTTCCTAAGAAGATTATCAATATTGTAATTGGTTAAATATCTTTCTAATAACCAAAACACTTACACCTCCATTGACTTTTGTTCTCTTTGGAGGTTTTTTTTATATCTTCGCAAAATGGATAACAACGAAACAAATGAACTTTTCCAGAAACGTTGGGAAAAATACAAAAAATTGGGAATGTATAAATACGCTCTTTTTTTAGGAACTATTTACGCCCTTACAGTATTAATTGCAGGTTTATTATGGCAATTTAAACAAGTAAATATTCCTTTCTCCAAAATATTTAGTTTAATAGACCAAGCCTTAATCATTAAAACCATCTCATTTTTTGCTTTTGGCTTAGCTTTTGGCATTTATCATTTCAGAAAATCAGAAAAGAAATACAAAAACGGTTTATAGTATAAAAAAGGCTCAGATGAAAAATCAACTGAGCCTTTTCTTGTCCAGAAAGGGATTAAAAGCTATTCAAAAGACACCAACTCAACTTCGAAAATCAAAGTTGAATAAGGAGCAATAGCTTGACCCATTCCTCTCTCACCATAGGCAATGTTATAAGGAATAAAGAATTTATATTTTGCACCAGATTTCATCAATTGTAAACCTTCTGTCCATCCAGGAATAACTTGAGTTACACCAAATTCGATAGGATCTTTTCCTTCGTTGGTATCGAAAACAGTACCATCGATTAAAGTACCTTTATAATTAACCTTCACTTTTGAAGTAGCTACAGGAGATTCTCCTTTACCTTCTTCGATAACTTGATATTGCAAACCCGATGCTGTTGTAACAACACCTTCTTTTTTACTGTTTTCAGCTAAAAACTTCTCCCCTTCTGCAATTACTCCTGCATACTGTTTTTTTTGCTGACCCATCATGTATGTATTAATAATAGTCCCTGCCGCTTCTGGAGCCATTTTAGTTTCTTCACCAGAAAATAAAGACTTCATTGCACTAGCCATAACATCTACATCAATACTGTCCAATTTTGCTTGTTTAAGATTCTTGCCTATATCCATTCCTAATGCATAGCTTACAGAATCTAATTCAGTTTTTAAATCCATTGTTTTTGTTTCTTTTTCTCCTGTTTGATTACAAGACATTAGTGTAGCCAAAGCAAGAAGTGGTAAAATAAATAATTTTTTCATCTCTTTTATTTTTTATTGAGGAGCAAATGTAAACAATTTCAAGAAGTTTTCTTATCGATAATTAAACAAAAAAACTTAATAATTCTTAAATCAGAAAATATAACTAAGCCACTATACACTTACTGTGCATAGGTTCTGACTATGAATAAGATTCGTTTTTTCATAAAAAAAACTTCAATATTCGATTTTAAACAAAAAATTGTAATACGTTGTTGTATTTTAAATTTAAGTTTTAAACTTGTGTATTCTTTTTTATATAACCCAACGGAGTTAAAGCAACGCCTAGATAATATATATATATATATCAAGAATAATTAGCAAAACAAATGTGATTAATTTATTGTCTTAATGTCTAATATCTTAAGTCTTGTTATATATATTTGAATCTAAAAGTAAAATACACTAAAGTGCATTATTTTAACTTAAACTGTAACCCATAAAATGATGTCTATATTCTAAAGTCTGAGTTATCTTACAAACAAGTTTATCAGCTCAGATTAATTGTTTAACTTTGGAGCAATGTCCAAAACCAGACTCATATCGTCAGTATCGATAGAAAACATTTCTATTGCCTTTAACTCTCTAAAGTCGAATAAATTAAGAACCTCCTTAACCGTACTTATTATTGCGATTGGGATTATGGCTTTAGTAGGTATTCTTACTGCAATTGATGCCATCGAATCATCACTTACCAATCAATTTAACAATCTAGGTTCTAACACTTTTAGCATCGAGAATTGGGCTTTAAAATCTTTAGGCCGTCACCAAAAGAGAGAAACGGAGTTATTCAAAAAGATTACATTTAAAGATGCCCTAGCCTTTAAAGAGAATTATCGAATACAAGCAAAAGTAAGTAACTCTGTAAATGCTAGCAATACTGCTACTGTAAAATATAAAGACTATAAGTCTAATCCAAATATTCCAGTTATAGGAACTGATGAAAATTATTTATTCACTAGTGGCAACGAATTGGCTCAAGGACGCTTTCTATCGAAAATAGAAGTCCAAAATGGACAACATGTGGTTGTGATAGGACAAGAATTAGCCAATCAGATTTTCAAGAAAAAAAGTCCTTTACAAAAAGAAATCATCATTGGTAAAGGACAATACAGAATAGTTGGTGTGCTTAAAGAGAAAGGTTCAAATATGTCGATGGGAACCGACAAACTCTGTATCTTACCCATTCAAAATGTTCGACAATACTTCTCTAAACCATTTATGTCATACGCCATAAACATTAGTCCATTAACAAATATAGATATGGACTATGCTATTTCCGAAGCCGAAAGCACATTCAGGATTATCCGCAAATTATCGCCCAAAGATGCCAGTAATTTTGAAATCAAAAAAAGCGATAGTTTAATTAAAATGCTAATGGAAAATATTAAGTACGTGACTATTGCAGCTACATTTATTGGATTTATTACTTTACTTGGAGCCACTATTAGCTTAATGAATATTATGCTAGTCTCTGTAAAAGAACGAACCAAAGAAATAGGAACAAGAAAAGCTTTGGGAGCAAAAAATTATATTATTCGTCAACAATTTCTAATAGAATCGATTCTGATTGGAGAAATGGGTGGTATTTTAGGAGTAATTTTAGGAATATTAATTGGAAACATTGTAGCATTCATCATAAAAGGTCCATTTGTAATTCCTTGGATATGGATAATTGGAGGCGTTTTTCTTTGTCTAATTGTAGGTCTGATTTCTGGAGTAATGCCAGCAATAAAAGCATCTAAACTAGACCCTATAGACGCTCTGCGCTACGAATAAAACAATAAACAACTGAGTAGCAGATACTATTGCATTTTCCCCAATTACCACTCTTAATATATTTTTAATAACTCGATATAAGCATCGAAATATTATACTAAATATATTCTCAAATAACTGATAAAAAGTGGAACATCTATTACTATTCTAAAGCAAAACTTCTTTCTAAACAATTGTTTTTGGAAATAAAATTTCATCCAGAAAAAAGAAAATAAAAAAATCTATATTAAACATTTAAAGAGACACTTAGAGTAATATTCTTCAAATAGAATTAGTATTCCAAAAGCTATTTTATTTTGGGTATATACACCCACCAACAAACTTTTACAATGTGTATTTATACACATGTCTTAAACAGTTTATAGATGTATCTTCGTATTAGTAATATTTCAAATACCAAATAGCCTAAAATAAATAATCCTCAATATTTCTTACCCAGAAAACTAATAGGATAGCGCGAGTTAAATATTTAATCCAAAAAGTTATTGCTTATGAAATCATTTCTAGTAATCCTCATATTTATCCTCACACAGAATATCTTTGCTAGCGATTTTTATGCTGGTAACAATGGCGATTGGAATAATTCTTCTATTTGGTATTTTTTGGATGGTACGGGGAACCCAACCGTTAACGCTAACTCTTACCCCTCTGTGGGCGATAATGTTATAATAGACGGTTATCAAATTTTAGTTACATCGAACGAAAGTTGTAAGTCCGTACTTGTAAAATCGGATAATAAAAATCATGATACATACCTTCGTGTTAATGATGGCTATACATTAAATGTAACTAATGACGTTGATGTGAAAACCGTAGGAAACTATTGGGTAGATATAAACCTTTATGCTTATGGAACCTTAAATATAGGAGGTGATTTAAACTTTGAACGAGCAGCAAACAACACTACAAATAATGAATTAAAATTATATATACAAGATGGCTCTATAAATATAACAGGTGATTTTAATTACAATTATTTATCATCAGAACCATCTATGGATACATACGAAGTTTATATATATGATGGTACTTTAAACTGTACAAATACTAATTTCACACAAGCATCCGATGGTAAAATTGTAATAGAGCTAAGGTATGCTGGGCAATGGAATGTGTCAAATAATTTTACCATAACAAGAAATAATGCCAACGATTTTAAATTAGATATGTTTCATACCTCTAGCATTAACGTTGATGGAAACTTCTTATTAGACCAAAATAATTGTCAAGATGTATATATGACATTTAATCAAACCTCTAGTTTTAATACTGGTGGAGATTTTACTATTGATTTTGATCAATCTAATAATTCAGATT
>Ga0256842_1001185_pt1 | contig 21462 bp, 13 predicted proteins | sample 4559240metaG_FD_185973 | JGI IMG/M metagenome (GOLD analysis project Ga0256842, IMG submission 185973) | Hydrothermal vent microbial communities from Guaymas Basin, Mexico - 4559-240 | ecosystem: Environmental > Aquatic > Marine > Hydrothermal vents | place: Mexico: Guaymas Basin | collected... | reverse complement strand
GTTTAGAACAGCCTTAGAATTTGAAGCCGTTGAAGAAAGGAAAAGAAGGGCTTTTGAGAAGTGGCACCCCATAATAAAGGAGACTGAGTTTTTAGTTATTAGAGAACACCTTCGAGCAAAGGATGTGTATAAAAAGGATTATATTGAAAAAGTTTTGGACGTGCAGTTTTTAAGTGAAATTTTGGAAAACTACAAAGTTAAAGCTCAAATTATAATCTACGAGGCCTATTTTGAGGTCAAATTCTTCCACTACCTTACTAAGGTCAAGTACAGGAAGATAGTACAGGAGATCAACAGGGTTACACTCCAGGAGCTTAATGAAAGGGCTCAATGGGACAAGAAAGAGAAAGTTCTCAAGGTGCCGAGAGTTAAGGAAAAACCAATTGAAGAGCTTATGGAGGTTGAGATTGACTTCTGATTCTTTTTCACTTTTTGGAGGGACTTGAGATGAAAGAGTTAAGGTGTGCAATTTGTGGCCAAGGAATAACCCACAATGAAGTGGGCTTTATTTTCAAAGATGGGGAAGTTGCATGTATTTACTGTTTAGATGATGCCCTTCTGGAGATCCAAGATGAAGAAATCCCTCCAGAGGAAGTTAACCAGATGATCAGAGAGTTTTTGAAGAGTTTACAGCTTCCCAAGCTTCCAGAAGAGGTTTTCAGGATGGTGAGAGCATGAAGATAAACGTTTACAAAGACTTCGGAGATTTGGAGCCACACCATGGAAGAAAAGTCACTAAGAGAACCCTTTTGAAAGTTCTTGAGAAGGGTTTGTATGAAAAGATTGTGATTGATATGATCTTGACAGATGACTACATGTGGGATTCGATTCTTGAATTCCAAAGGGGAAGGGAGATCCTAAATGTCAAGAGGCTCATTGAAGAAATAAAAAGAGGGTGGGCTCGTCCTTATTGTTTAGCCCTTTATTATCCAGAAAAGCATGCCATAGAGGTGAGCTGGTATATGTATCAGTATTACACAATTTACCTGAAGCCTGAAGTTTGAGGTTATTGAAAAATTAAGATTTAGAAACTCCCAATAACTCCCCCTTATTCTTAGTTTTTGTTTTTAATTCTGGAACTAGGAAGGTATTGGAAAATGATTAAATAAAGTACAAAAATCCATACCTCAAAAACTCCCTATTACTCGGTTCTATTCCTCTCCTTATCGAATTCACAAATAAATGAGCATAATGAACCGGGGCTGGCAATTTCATTCTATCTGGTCCAGATATCTGAGCATAATTTAACTTTGACAATAAAATAAGTCTTTTAATGTCCTCCTCAGTTACCGGGACTTCTTTTATACTCCCACTATTGACAAAATATTTCCTACACACTTTCACTGGCCTTTTGAGATATGTTTTGTAATAATGAGCTGTTATATACCAAGTATTACCAATCCTGAAATAGGAATTAACATCAGTATGCAATACTTTTTCCCTTGTTTCCCTAAAAAATCTCACAGAATGCCTTTTTCTAACTTCTATCGTGATAAACTCAAAGTTATACTTTCTTGCAACTGCATTTAGGAGCCTCAACTCAGAAGGATAAATTTTACCATCCTTAAGTAACAGTATTCTAATCGGTCTATCTCCCTCTTTCTTTTGTATTTCCAAAATCTGGGGAAGAATTGCATTATGTACATTCCTAAATAACCTATCATATTGACCAAGCTCAGTAGCAGATTGAGGATAACTTACTGGTATCACGCTTATAATGTGACCTCGAGAATTCTGAACAACTGCAGAGCCTCCAATTCCATGAAGTTTCCCACTTGTATCAGGTTCTTTTGTGATATCAAATCCTACAATAAAGTCGACATCCCTAAAGTTCATTTCAAGGGAATAGTAATACATTCCAAGTTTGTGGAAAAATTGAGCTAGCAAACTGGTTATAACCTCTTTGAAATTCTTCTCATCAGTGAGAGATTCCTCCATAACAGCCTGATGGAAACCATTATTCGAAAGAATGAACTGTTTCATTTCATCAAAAGACTCTTGAACCATTTTTGGCACAATAGTCACTATAAATGGAATAACTTTATCTTTACCCCCAGATTTCATGCCTTCTAAAATTTCTTGAATAGCAACTTTTAACTTAGTGCTATCACTGAAGGTTTTAACCTGTTTGATGTCAAAAAACTCTATTTTCGGGACATCTGATGAGATTTCATGTAATCTCTCTAGTTTTTCATAATATGAGGCTATCTCCTTTGCTATCTCTTCAGAGAAAGCATCTCTATAGATTACTGCTATTTTAATTGTCGCTCCCTTTAGGATTTCTGGAATCCTATATGGTAAATATATAGGACTACCATCAAAGAAAATCCAGCCAAAAACATTAGCGAGGTTCTTGTAGGAAACTTTTTCTTCATGAATTTCACCATTTTTCCAAGACTTTAAATAAATATGAATCTCATCCTTACCAATCACCCTTTGAGGAACTACAAGTCTATCATTAAATGTGTTCATAGCACCAAGTTGTATAATGTCTGAAAGGTTGCTTTTTACTTCATCTATTGCTTGGATATATCTTCTTGAATCAAGAAGAAATTTCCTGATCTCTTCATCGAGATGATAGTATAGCAAAGAGGTAGTAGTGTGATAAGAAAAACCTGTATCCCCATCGATCATTATAAACAGAAAATCCTCAATTCCCGAATCTGTAGGTAGAACATCACTCTTTTTCTCCTTGAGAACTCGTACTATTTTTTCAAATTCGGTTTTGTACCGTGGATCATTCTTTTCTATAAACTCAGCAACTTTCACTCTTTTTCGCTTTTTTGCACTGGATCTGCTAGTTGTAATAAACCACTTTCCCTCTTTTAAGTTCCTAACTAATTCTTCCTTGTTTATTCTGCCTTCCTTTAATAATTCATAAATGGTCTTTTTGGATATAACATGATATGTAGGATCCACTACTAAATAGTACCGCCCATCATGTTCGATTACTGAAAAATGATAAGACAATGCCAGATCATATGATGAGTCTTGGAAAGAAATTACTTTATCATGATACAACAACTCTCGTGGTATAAATAATCCTTTTAATGCCAAAAGAATGACTTGTTCTCTATCTTCTTGATTATCAATCGCCTCTAACGAAACAGGTTCGCTATCAATTATCGTCTTAGAAAAGTCTTGTGTAACACCAAATTTTTTAGCCAACTTTTGTTGTGAAATTCTCCTATAGAAAAGATCCCTATGAGCAATGACTTTTAGCAGATTATCTATAGCAATGTAATCGTCAACAATTCCTCCAAGATTACCAGCTAGCTCATGGAGTTTTTTTCGACTAAGAGAGTCATCTCCAAAAACCCTACTGAGATCAAGAGTGAAAGACATCAAAGAGTCAGAAATCTCATTTATAACTTCAGGTTTTATTGGGTACGCATTTACCTGATATTTGATACCTCTCTTTGGATATGACATCTTTTTATATGCCATAACTACACACCTAATCCAATAATACACATCCAAAATTTATTGGTTTTTTGGTTAGATTATCTTCTCTTGTTATCAAGACAAAAATAGAAATGCAGAGATAAAAGTGAAAAATATAACTCTCATTAAAGTAACTTCTCTATCAGCTTGTAGTCTTCTTCTGGGATTTCACGCATAGCTTTGCCCATTAAGTGGCCACTCCACTTCTTCTTGTTTGTAAAAACTTTAATTTTGGAATTAAAGGCTTGAACTCAACTTCTCCAAACTTTATGGGCTTGATTTTGACCCTCAAAGAATAAGTTTCATTTAGATGTGATGGGGACTTGAAAATCTTGGTTGAATCCTGATAAGGCTCGCTAACAACCTCAAAAATGCCAACAATCTTTGGCTCTAAAATCTGCTTATCCCTTCTCTCCTGCTTCACGTAAATGAGAAGCCTATCACCGGCTTGACTTTGGCAATGGTGTTCTTATGCCTCTTCGGCACGCCCCAAACATTCTTCTTTTTAATAACCTTCCAATTGTCACGATTTGTAATGCAAAGCCAGTACGCCATGATAACCACCCAAAATATTTGTTCTTGATTAATTCAAATATTGACCTAAATTAATTCATAACCTTAAGACATAATATGGCCTATACTCAACATCAAACCTATATTTAGTTACAGGATCTTCAATTATTATCGGAGTCTCAGGCTCTATTCCACTTCTAATTCTCTCCAAATTATCTATTGCGTTTTGAACAATGTACAAAATATATCTATTCCCATAGAAGCTCGCCGCTTTGTATTCGTTTTCTGTAAGAACTACTTTTGTTGCATGTTCTTTAAACCCTTTTACTTCCACATAATATGTTTTATTCTCAATTTGATCTTTACTTTCAATATCATATCCTCTCCCATCTGCAGAAACATCGAGTGGGATTCTACCAAACTTGTTTCTCTCCCACCACATAACAACTTCCATAGCTGCTAATTCAATCTCTCTCTTCTTTTTCCATAAGGTCGGATCAAATTTTGCTAAACTGCTTTGAACCCTTTTATACGTGTCCTGATCATCTCCTTGTAGAGCTTCTGTTGATATATCCTCCAAAGCTTTCTTTAAATCAGATATATTAATCAAAAGAAATGTGGCGATAGGCTTTTCTGAGAATTCTACCGATATTTTTCTTCTCGTGAGCTCTATAGCAATGTTCTTCTTTAATTCTTCAATCTTATTTTCGATAAGATATTTATCGTACCCTTGTCTGAGATATTCCCCAGTTTCCAGTATCCTTTTTTGGACATTTATCTCAAAAGTGCATCTCCTAATATTAAGGTTTATTTTTTCATTCAGCAATGACCTTTGTTCTTCAACAATCTCTCTAATAAGTTTTGCATTTGTTATTCCCTTCACATTTATCTTCTTTTTGTAAATAGGAAGGAATTTCTGTTTCAATAAATGTTCAAATTCAATAACAGGCTCAAGACTTTTGAATTGAGTGATATCAAATATCTCTCCCGTATCTAAGATTGCTACAGGAATTTCGTATATAATATCCCCCAAACCATCTTTTATTGTAAGTATCCTTATCTCCCCATAGCTACTTTTTTTGTTCCATACAAAAAGTCCAAAGCCCTCTTTATCTAACCCCAATATTAATGCTTTTTTCATGCCAGGGTCATCAATTTTCAATTTTTTAATTTGATATTCCTCTGCAACTTTCTGATACTCTTTTTCAATTGTTGTTTTATTTTTCAACTGAACATTTTCGAGATTTAAACTTTGTTTATAAGCAATTCCTATGTACCCAATACCCTCAGCAGTTATATTTCCATGGACTATACCAAGTTCTCTCAGATACAATAAATATCTTATCAAATCTTGTTCTAAAATCAGTCCAGAAACATTTTTAGATTTCATTAATTTTTCTACACGAAGATGCCTCTTTGCAGCTTCTGCGTACTGTAAAGCACGTTTTACATTCTCTAATAACTCTTTCTTCCTTTTTTCAAAAGTTATACTGATATCCTCCGCTATCTCATCCTCACTTATCTCACTTGCATATGCCTGTATAATCTCTTTCTCAATATCTCTTTCTGAAATAATACTCCCGATTATTTCCACACTGCCTAAATCGAAATCTCTTTTGATAGTATCAATTTTTCTTAAAACTACCTCCAGAACCCTTCTTTCAATCTTGAAAAATGGTAAAATCCCATATATCCATATATTTGGCTTCTTTTGTCCGTATCTATAAACTCTACCAACTCTCTGGATGAAAACTACTGGATTCCACGGGATTTCATAATTAATTACAACGTTTGCAGCTTGTAGGTTTAAAGATTCCCCCGCAGCATCAGTAGCTAGTAATATAACAGCATCTCCCCAAAGTCTATTTGCATTTTCATCCTTTTCCCTGGGCCTCATACCTCCATGAATTACTGCAATTTTCTCAGCTCCATATTTTCTCTCGAGAATCTCTTTCAGTAAAAATAGAGTATCCAAAAATTCCGTAAATACAACAATTTTCTCATTATTTTGAACGTGCTTATCAATTAAAGAAAGAAGTTTATTTATTTTAGAATCATGGCCTTGTTTTAATAATTTCTCACCTTTTTCAATTAGTTCTTTAAGGATTTGCTCCTCTTCCCTAAACAATTTGCGTAATTCTGGGGAGACAAATGTTAATACCTTATTTCGTATTTCTTCTACTTTTCTGTCATCTGCTTCCTCTTGAGCCTGTTCAAGCTCCCGTAGCATCTTTTCTATATCAACCTCCATAGATTCAGCGGCCTTTATTACTTCTTCTTGTGTAAGTCGGTATAATCTCCTCCTTAAGGCCTCTACACCAGCCTTAATACTAGATGAGACCGTTCGTCCAATAACCGTTGCCACTAGCCCAATTGCTCTATTGTTTTCCTGTTGAGCTAATTTGTAATATCTACGTATATAATTCTCAACAGCAGAATAAAATTCCTCTTCTTCTTTTGTTGGCTCTATTGTTAGGGTTTTAGTCTGCACATTATGGGGAAAAATTTTCTTTCCATCCAAATCAATGACTTCAGATTTCTTTCTTCTGAATGCAAAAGACTTTAAAAATTCCTTGTAATTAGTTTCATCAACACTTGGATTTATTAAACTCAATCGAAAAATAAAGTTCTCTTCTTTTCCATCATGAGGGGTAGCGGTTAAGCCCAGAAAATGTCTTGTCCTTTTGCTTATTTCCATTATAAGTTCAGCTCTGAGATTAGCTTCATTTGCCCTGTGGAGTTCATCTACAACTACAATATCCCAAGTGTAATTGTATTCCCGGATCTGTCTTAACCATGCCTCTCCCTTTAGAGTATCCATAGATGCAATAAGCAACTGAGCATCTAAAACAGACATATTCTTTTCTTTAAGCTCGTAATCCAACTCAAAATCCAACTCAAATTTCTCTTTAAGTTCTTTTTTCCACTGTCTCCTAACATTTGGTGGAGTTAAGATTAGGATCCGCAGATTTTCATTTCTGAGTATCATCTCTTTGATAAATAATCCAGCCACAATAGTCTTTCCAAGGCCTGTTTCATAAGCAATTAATACCCTAACATCACCTTTTTCAGCCATGTCAAGTAAAGACAAGAAATCCTCTATCTGATAAGGTAAAACATCAATTTTAGAGGCCGCCAACACTGTTATGGGGTCATAAAGATATTTCGAGTAAATATAATTTGAGTCTACACTAACTCTAAACTTAACATACTCATTCAAAGTATATCACCCCCATCCTAGACGAGAGAGATGACGCAGAATTTCTTTAGCCAACTTAGCATCAATCCTAACAACATCACCCTTCTTTACACTCTTGTTAGTAGGCCTACTAATTATCTTCAGAACTCCCAAAATTTCAGATTTTGAATATGGAGAAGACAAAACAACGTTCTGGAACCCCTTTATTCCTTTGTTTAAGTATTCTCTCATTCCATAATGAACGTAGTCTACTAAAAAGTCTAACTGTGGATTCATAATATCTTTATATCGTTGAAAACCATTCAAAATCATTACTTTGGTCCCATTCTCTTCTTTGAATCCTATTATCCCCTTTTGTTCCAAGATTTTTTCACTAATCCCCAATGCTTTCATGAGTTGATTTGCCATACTATACTCTACTGTATACAGATTATTTAACCATAGAAAGATGTAAAATGTGGTTATATTATCAACATTCTCAGAACCAATATATGTTTTTGACAGATATTTGGCCAAAATTTTCTGAGAAAATTCTATTGCATGTGTTCCCAATGATTCGTAAGAGTAACTTGTAATGGTCGAGTATTTAGTCAAAGAACTCAATGCCGCACCCATAGCAGCAACTATCAAATCTGTACTGCTCATGCCATAAGATTCATATTTTTCTATTGCTTTAAAAATATCTCTTTCAACCTCATCTATGATATCCTCAAGATGAGCAATTTTATTATCTGTTCTTTTCCTTGCAACTACGATAAGAGAATGGAATATAGACTTTTTCCCTCTAGCCAAGACATTTTGTGGGTTCTCTGTATGAACTGGATAAACACTCAAAATCTGAAATCCCGTTTTCCACAAACTTTCTGCTACAAAATTCCATGTATCTTGATTCTTATGGTTAAAGAATAGTATTAAAACCCCATTATCCTTTAAATGGTCTCTGAGATTTAGTAATATTTCTCTAAATAAGCGTTTGTACTTTCTTTCATATGCCTTTCCTGCCCCCACACTCAAATCCTCCCAAATTGGCACAGAAGGACTATTAAAATACTTGGATTCCGATTTGAATAGATCTCCAACAATACGCTTATGCCAAATGTAGAATATTTCACTATGTTCCCCATAATTTACATTATTATAATATGGTGGATCGGCAATTATTATCTCAAACTTTTGATTAAACTTAACAACTCTAACAGATTCATTGTATAACTTGAGAACACCCGGTGTGTTTGAGAGTTTCTCAATAGCGTATTTTAATCCATCCAAAACATCCCTAATGGTTGAAAGAAGTGATCCTGATACCTTTTCAAATGGATTAATTTCAACATAATTCCACATAGTTCCCATTCCCTTTATTGCAAAAATTGGAGATACGGTTTCTCCTTCGGGAACCCATATTGATGATCTGCTATTCCTAGTCATGTGTTTAGCCAGAATAAAAGATAAATACGTTCCAACTGCTTTAGCATATTCTGGATCTTTTTTAGATAGCTCCAAAATTATTTTTCGAGCCTTTTGCGCATATTTTATTGCTAGCAATAATTGACGGGGATTAAACGCCTCATACCATTTTTCAAAGAGGGTATTTTTAAATGAGGGAGGTAATGAAGTATCAGGAATTAACCTCTCACGATAGAATTTAATCCACTCTCTTTTAAGTTGAATGTCTGCTTTTTTTAGATATGAAACGTCCTTGTCTTTAGCTAATTCATAGCTACGTCCTTTCTTCTCTTTAACAACTACAACAAGCATTCTTTCACTAACTAATTTTTTATCAAGTTTATCTAATTTAATTTCTGCACCACAATGGAGACATGTTCCTTTTCCTCCAGAAACATTTCCTTTATATTGTGCTTCTCCAGTTTTTAATTGGAACTCAATTTTATCGTGTACAGTGACTGGCTCCAAATATTTCTTTTTGTTCTTATTCTTTACTATCTGCATCATGCCTAATAGAGGAGTCTTTTTATCACATTTTGGACAAATAATCTCCCATGCGTAAATATATGCAATTGTTGGTAACCCTTTGTATTTTGGATAAAATTGCTTCAATTCCATTTTCAACTCGTTTAGTATATATTTTGCATATTTTTCAACATCCTCGTAAAGTTTCCATCCGTATTTTCTTGGATAGTCAAGTGTAGCTTTGAGGATTAAGTAAGCAACTGGATTGTAATCTCCAACAACAACATTCACTCCCAGTCTTAATGCCTCAAAGGGAACAGATCCCCCACCAGCAAAAGGATCCCATACAGTTGGGACTTCACCCCAAGTCTTTATGATAGAGTTTAAAACAAGTTCTAGAGGAGGTGAATACTCGTGTGGACGATTCTCTTTTGCTTTGAGAATCATTAGAAAATTATCTTTTACTGCATTACTTTTGCTCTTATAAACTGTTGGAGAAATCTTCCAAGGGAGATTCTCCAAATTAATTAATGATCCCATTAATACGGCTCTTGAAACAATCAGTGGTTTTCTAGCTCCCCAATAATGCATTTCAAAAAGGGGAACTCCTGATTTCTTCTCTTTTTTTGCGATTTCACTCAACTCTTTCACAGGCAAAAACTCCTCTATTATCAAGGTACTATATTGAGGCTCAGAAACTTCCCCTTGGTCTTTAATTCCTTTTGAATATACATTAATTTTCAAATTTTTCTCAAAAGAATGCTCATTAATTTTAATCAGTACCTTAATACTGATTTCTCCTTGTTTTTTTGATCTGAATCCAACAATTTTATGAAATCTCTCATTTTTCAATACTGTCCCTACAATTCTTGTCTCATTGAAAAAAACATCCTCATCACTTTGCAGACTAATTTCAACATATGCCTCATCAAACAGTTTATTATAAAACCCCATTTCTATGCTACTAAGTTGATTTACTTGGACGTTCTTAGGAGCATCCACCTTAATTAACCTATCAAGATTTTCTTTTGTGGGAGGCAATTCTTCAGCAACTTGACAAATTTGAGCACTTTCTATTTCATTGACATGTCGTACTTGATCTGATTTTTCTTCAGACACAAGTTCTTCTTCAGAGGATTTTGTTACACACTCACTGGCCCTCTTGCTTTTCTCTATTTTATTAAATGGAACGACAGTATCATGCCATCTTTCGCTTATCTCAAGGCCTTCCCCAGTTAATACAGTAAGGGTACTCCCAAGAACTTTAAATTTCACAATTTCCGAGTTGAATTTCTTTTCAAATATCTTAGTCCCTCCAAGATCATAGAACTCCACAATATTCCCACTTGACAATATAACACCTTCTTTTAATGGTTCCGCATGAGATAACTCATAAGAAAACTTTGAAATACATACAAACTTACCAGCTTCCGAAAAGTGATATAGAAAGATTGGTTTACCAAAATAGGTATGAGCCACCCCATATTTCCCATCTGGACTGATTGTAACTTCTTTCACCCAGTTATCTACTCTAATTTCTTTCAGAATTGAACCTTTGTCATCAAGAACATATATTTTCGGTGTTATCGCCCAGCTTGTTCCACACACAATCCTTGATCCATCTTCGCTAATGGAAACAGTTACTATTGTGCTATCTAATATAACTTTCCAAAGTTCATTTCCAGTGAGATCAAATAAGTGTAAAGAATCCCAACCAACAACAGCGATGTTATTATTTGAAACTGCTACCCCATATGTTCTATGTCTAAAGGGCTTGTCCCAGATCGCAACACCGTGATTATTCAAAACATATAAATGACCATCACTCAATGTGACTCCTATAATCTCTCCATTTGGAGAAATGGAGATACTACTAATTTTAGAGGAAGGGAAGGTTACAAAATCCTTGCTCCAAAATGTTCTATTGTCCCGACTTACAAAGTAAAGTTCATTATCACTTGCTAAAATTGCGTATCTTCCTTCTTTATCCATATCAAAATACCTGATATCATTTAATACAAGTTGTTGGACATCTTTAAATGGTACTTCAATTTCTTTTTTAATGAGCTTTCCTTTGTCCCTAGAAGTCGATTTTGTTTCCGTTTTAGGTAATGTATAGTGATCAAAGGTCGATTCTACCTCCATTAATTTCATCTTCTCCCATCCACTTCTTGTTATTATCAATAGCTCATTACCAGTTACAGGAACTCCAGCAAGAATTTTTTTATCATATGAACCATATACTATCTTCTCACCTTTCAAATTCCATGCTCCTATAACATTAGTACCCAATACTACCATGGCACTCTCTAACAGGAATATTCCAATAACATAAACATCTTCAAAGTAAGCTTGAAATACATTCCTACCAGTTTTTAAGTCCATCAAATAGATATCTTTGGGGAACTTTCCATGGGTCACAACACTGATATAATTACCGTCAACATCAACATCAAAAACTGTAGATCTAACTTCACGAACCCACAAGATTGTGCCGCTATTTACATCAAACATATATATCCTTGATGTTTTCCCTATTTCTTTCGTAACAACTATTAAGTATCTACCATTAGGAGATAGCTTAGAAGTAATAATATCTTCACTCATAAAATATTCAAATACTGTTTTTAATTTTTGATCAAGAACTATAATTTTCCTATTATCGAATGCCAAAAGATTATGACTCATAAAAACTTTAGGTCTAACAAGACCAGAGTTCATAATTGAAAGTACTCTCTTTGATGATAAATCTAAAAAGAATATTCTTCCATCATTAAGTGCTATGTACACCTTGGTGCCTGAGGGTTCTAAAAAAGCTCCAGAGATCCCAATATCTGAATGAATTCCCCATGTGCTTTCTCCAATTAGATTGACAATATATACTACATCGGTAAAACGAAGTAATAAATGAGATCCATCTCTATCAACACATGCTTCTTTTAGTTTCCTATTTTTGAGTTGTTCAAGAACATACTCCATAGGAACAGAACTAACCTTTAGATCCCCTAAATCCTCAATGAGCCATGCTAATTCTGAATATAACCAACTTTCTTTTGCTTTTTTATGCCCTGATACAGATGAAGAGGGATGTATTTTTTGAGATTCAACTTTATTAGAAGGAACTTCTAAATTCAAGTTATCCCTTGGAAATTTTTCTAAAGACGTATTTCGAAAATTGAGGGATTTTTCAGAAGCACCCTTCTCCACTTTTACTTCTATTTTTTTGTCTATTTCACTAGAAGAAATAGAAAGAGAACTCTCATCTTTTTGCGTCATTTTACCTCCTTCTCCATAACTTTCTTGAGCCTCTTGAATTGAGCCCTCTTCCCTAATGTCTCCATTGTGCTTATCCAGTTCTGAAAACACTTTGATTGTTTGTTCTTCAATTTCATGTTTTTCAGTAACCTCTAACTTTTCTTCCACTTTTTCTTGAACGTCATTTTCCTCCTTAGACGAACCAAAGAGCTTTTTTAAGACCCTAAATATTCCGATGGTTAACCCCTCCCTACTTGCAACCATTCCGTTATTGGCTTGTTTATGGATAACTTCTCTATATGACGTAATATCTCCCCAGCAAGCTTAGCTTCCCTATCATTTTCCCTCTGTGGGTCTTTTCCAATGTTAGCAAGGGCTTTTAGTACTCCAATTATTGCTTCTCTCGGATAAGGGGCATTGTCCAAGACTTTATTGAAGCCTTTCAGTCCCTCTCTCACGTATGCCCGCATAGCTCTGTGGACATAATCTATTAAGGCTTCACCCTCAAGAGGATCTTTCCCCTGAATTTCAAGCTCTAAATCACCCCTATAGAAATCCTGAAGAACTAACTTTTTCGTTTTATCTTGAACAAATTTTATGAGTTTCTTCTGTTCTAGCAATTTTTCATTCACACCAAGGCTTTTGATAAGTTGATTTGCAATGCTGTAGTCTACTTTATCCATTCCATTCAGACGCAAGTAGAGATAAAATGTCGTTGTTGGATCAACATTATCTAATCCAGTTGCTTTCATCGCTGCGTACTTAGCCAATATTTTCTGGGCTAATTCTATTGCATCAAGTGTTGATAGTGTTCCAGAATAGCTCTTTAATTCGGAGTATTGAGTGAGCACTTCAAGAACAACACCCATTGATGCCACGAGTAAATCTGAGCCTTTCAATCCATATTTCTCAAATTTTTCGGCTCTTTCAATGACCCTTCTTTCTATTTCTTCCATTAAGTCCTCAAGATATGCTGTCTTTTGCTCTTTTCTTTTTCTGGCTACTATGATAAGAGAGTGATAAATTGATTTTTTGCCTCTTGCTACAATGCTTTCAGTACTCTCAGTGTGTATAGGATAAGTAGCAGTTATTCTGAATCCAGAATTTCTCAATGCCTCTAATACAAAATGCCATGCTTCTGGCGACTTGTGGGCAAAAAATAATACCAAAATTCCCTCATCTTCCAGCAATTCATATAATTTATGCATAGCCCGTGTAAATAACTTGTCAAAAGATTTTTTATCCCTATTTCCTCCTACATCGATTTCTTCACTTGTTTCAACATGTTTATCTTTAAAATACTTTGATTCATTTTCAAATAACTCTCCAAGTATACTCCTGTGCCATACATAGAAAACCTCGCTGACTTCTCCATAGGGAACATCATCATAGTATGGTGGATCTGTGACTATTATCTTGAACTTCCTAGTTGAATTAAACTTCAGGAGAGACTCGTTATATATCTCAATGTTCCCCGGGGTATCCCAGAGTTTTTGAATCGCATATTCAATGGCATCAAGGACATTTTTTCTATTGTTTAATAATGTACCAGAAGACTGAACAAACGGGTTTACTTCAGCATGATTCCACATCATTGCTATTCCTCTTTGAGTAAACATATGAGCTATTACTTCATATCCAGAATGCCATGTTGTTGCTCTACTATTGTAATCAACATGTTTTGCTAAAATAAATGCTAAATACATTCCGATTGCTTTTGCATATTCCTTGTCGTCCTTTGCAAGTTTTTCAATTATTCTTTTGGCTTTTTCAGCATACTTAATCATCAAAAGAAGCTGTCTTGGGTTAAAGAGCATATGCCATCTAGGTAAATATAAATAGACCCACATGGCTCTACTATCCTCAGGGACTTCCCCATCGGGAATTAGCCCTTCTCTATAAAACTTGATCCAATTTTTCTTTAGTTCTATTTCAGCCTCTTTCAAAGCTTTTAGATCCTTTTCATTTGGTAAATCGTAGGACTTACCCGGATTTTCAAGAAGAACTACTGCGAGCATTTTTTCTCTCTGGTTTTTCTTGATGTCCTCCATAACATGTCCAACTGGAATCTCAGAACCACATTTCAAGCAGGTAAATACTCTATTCCTAACGTTCCCACCCTTTGAATCAATTCCTTCCTTAATCTCAAGTTTTAATTCTTCACCTTCAATTTTATACTCCAAGTAGAGGTTTTTCTTTCGTTTAGTCTTAGCCAACTGCCAATTTCCCACAAGCGGTGTCTCAAATCCACAGTGAGGACATTTAACAACCCATGCATATATGTATGCAGCAACGTCCTTTCCATTATGTTTTGGATAAAAATGACCAAGCTCTTCCCTGAGTTCTCTGATTATCTGTTCTGAATATTTTTTAACATCATTATAAAGTCTCCATCCATATTTTTTCGGATACTCAAGTGTAGCTTTGAGAATTAAGTAAGCAACTGGATTATAATCTACTGCAACAGCATTAACACCCAATCTTAAAGCCTCAAAAGGAATAGATCCTCCACCAGCAAAGGGATCGAGAACAGTAGGAATTCCTCCCCAAGTTTTCATGGCTGCTTCCCTAATTTTTCTAAAATCAGGATCATAATTATGAGCTCTTCTATTCCCCTTAAGTTTCAAAAGCTCCAAAAAGTTAGCTTTTAGAGCTTGCTCAAATGTCTTATAATTATCAGGATTAACTTTCCAAGGAATGTTCTCTAAATCAATGAGAGCACCAAGAACTGCAGCTCTCGCAGTTATTAATGGTTTTCTTGTCCACCAATAGTGCATTTCAGAAGTAGGGGGTTTGGCTGTACCGAGTTTTTCTTTTCTAGCCTCTTTACTAATCTCCTCGGTTGGTAAGAATTCCTCAATTAGCAATCTCTTTTCGCTCATATGACACACCTCAGCTTAACTCATACAACACTTTAAATGCTGAAGTTCCTCTACCATTTGAGGAAACTTTCCATGCCCAAAACAAGACTTCCTCATCCGGGATTGTGGAAACAACATCAATAAGCTTATATTTCAGTTCCGGTCGTTTAATCGAACTCAGAACTTTCATTGCTAAATATATCCTCATAGCTATGATGATATCATGAATTTCAACTTTGGAATTTTCAAAGGAAAGATTGAATCTCCTAAGCAGCTTTTTTATTACATCACGTTTCCAAATACCAACTTGAGCTATTTTCGTTCTGTATTCTTCTTCACTACTTTTGAAATGTTCATAAAAAATAATGTAATGGGAAGTTTCAACTAATTCATACCAAGTATTTTTTATGACAACCATCAATTATCCCCCTTTACTTTGAATTTCTTTTCTGATGAAGTTTCATAAATTGCATCAAGCATCATACTCAGATCGTTGTTAACTATTATTAGTGTGTCAAGATAAATACTTAGAGAGTACTCCAAATCTGGATTCTCTCTGAAAAGTCTTGCAAGATTTCTTGCAATCTCCCCCACATACCCAAGAGTTTCTGAAGTTGCTGGAAGATCTTTCAGCTCAAAATTAAGCTCATCTCTTTTTACTTTAAGCCTCAATGTGCCCTCTATATCCATGAACGAAAGCAACGCTGAAATTGAGCTAACATCCATCTCTAATTCATCCGCTCTGTTTCCCTGTATTGTTATTGCAACAATTTTATCTCCAACTTCTGGACGCTCAACTTCAAGTTCCTCTGGTGTCGGCGGAATAGGCTCTCTAATTGGACCTTCTGGACCTTGAGGTCTCTCTTCAATTGTACATTTTACTCTTAATTTATCTGCAAGATCTTTTGAAAGGATAAGTGACTCTCCAATTGGTACATACCTAAAGCTATTCAAGAAGTCTTCTTTTTCATCTTTAGATAAAATCTCTGGATCTGAAGTTAATACTTTCTGAAAGAGATCCATATCTCCGTTCCAAATTTCAAAGTACTCACTTTTGATTATTGCTTCTTTTAAATCCCTTTCACTATAGTGGGGCAAAGCTCTTGTTATCTTTTCAAAGGTTATATGTCCCTCCTCTGGAATTATGCTAAGAATTTCATTTGCAATTTTGTCAACTTTTTTACCCATTGCTTCCTCAATTAGCTCTTGGGCATACTCTTTCTTCAAGACATAATCATTGTCCCTAATCTCCTGAATTTGCTTGCCGATGATCAGCCTTTCCAGTAGTTTGTTAGCATTGTCTGCGTGAATTTGATCTTTCTCCAGAGGAATGCCATCTGTCCATTTAAGAAAAGCAATTTCCCCTCTGCCTACAAGTTCTTTTATACTCTCTTTTAAGAATTTATCTGGAACGTATGGCAAAGCTGGAGTTCTGGCTACATTTTCCATGAGTTCTTTATATGTCATATACACCCTATCATGTCCCATTGCAGCATGGATGTACTCCGCAGTAACCCTTGTTAACACTTTTTTGTTCTCCAGTGCTTTAAAGATCCTCTCGGAATAAGGTTTCTTATCTTCGTCCTTTCCGGAAGCTACTGGGGATATCGCCACAATTTGGAGATCATTTTTCTTGTAATATACTGCCTCGCTGTACATCCCGATTAACATCTGAGTAAGAACTGCGTCATATTCTGTAATTATGTCCTTCAGTTCATTTTTAAGATCCTTTCTTTCTTTTTTCAATTTTTCTGCTGCAATACGTTCTTTAATCTTTCTTAGAAACGCAGGTAACATTGAGGGCAGAGGGAACAATAAAACAACAGCATTTCTGTTTGGAGTTGTAATGTTCATCATTTCTGTTGCAATCGTGCGATACACATGTTTATTCTTTTCACTTTCTGTAAGATCTGCATAAGCTGGATCATTGCTAATCCGCGAATATTCTCTAAAAACACGCTCATAGTCCACAACAAAGATATTCAATTTGCGAGGATTTGTATTTTCTCTGGTGACAGAATCAACAAATAAATTAATTTGTAGATAATCCGTGGATTTGAATATTCTTGGAAGAAACGACGTCTCTAAATGCTTTCTAACTTCCAGATCTTTTACATCCTCTGCATATTTTCTGACCAGTGCCCTTGGATTAACCTCAGGCTTGAAATAGTATCTCCCTGTAGCCTGATGTCTCCATAAATGAATCATGATTTCAGTGTACATTTTCTCCAGATATTCCTCGATTGTTGAAGGAGCAAAAGACGTATCACCTAATGCCCTAAACACCTCTTTTGGCGTTGCACCAGCTTTTTGTTCTTCTGGATAGAGAGAGTAAAGATAAACTGCAGTACCAATCCTAACATAATCACCAAAGCGTATTCTACCATCTCTTCTCTGAGCATGACCATTTCCTTCATTATCACAGATGTCAGTTTCAACTATCTGTCTAAATTTTTCTCCAAATACATCCGGATCTGTTAGATCGGAGCGTATCCAGTCAGCGGATAGATCTATCTCACCAGCGGATATTAATAGAGATGTATCAGGAAGCTCATCCACGTGTCTCAGCAAATTAATTATGGTTTTTGCCATTATTTTTATAATAGATCTAGTCTTTTGGAATTTTTCATACATACCCACCCGAGCAAAAAATATCTCCTCAATTACTTCTGGATTAAATGGATATGACTCTTCAAGTTCCTGGCGAAGCCCACTTTCTATCTCTCCTAAATGCCGAGCATAATGCACAGCAAGCTCTTTCGCAACTTTATGAGCAAAAGCAGGGTCAACTCGCGAAACAAGTCTCTTTTTTAAAATTTTGACAATGTCAGACTTTGAAACCGGGGCTATTTTGGTGGCACCTCTTGCCAAGATCTGAGTCAAATCTCTCAGCTTCTCGGAAGCTTTCTCATAAGCCCTAGCTTGAGGAATTGTCAAGACAATTAAAGAAGTCTTAGTAGCTCCTACTGCAACCATTAACCTATGTAAAAATGCAATATTTCTCTCTGCTCTCTCAGATTCAACACCGATGCTATTGAAATAGCTCACAAGCTCGTCCAAAAGGAGTAAAATTGGCTTTCCAACACTATTAATAGCTTTCTGGATATCATCTACCTTCGGAGGGAGATACGAAGTTATTAATTCTTTACTACCTAAATACTCCCCCAAAACTTGCCACAATTCTTTCCTAGCATCAATATTATGGCCATCAATTGCAATAATTTTAGTTTCAGGAATCGTGCTCATGTCAAGATCTTTTAAAATTCTTCTAATTTCAGGAACGCTAATAGCAATATCTCTTGCAGAAAATAAATGATATAATGCCACTAATGTATGAGTTTTACCTCCTCCAAATGTCGTATCTAGAACAAGAGCCGGTGAGGCATCTCCTACTCCTCCCACCCTAGAAAGGGCTAGTTTCAGAATCATTTTTAACTCATTTGTGAAATATGTTATCCTGAAAAATTTCCTTGGATCAAGATATATATCTGGTGCTTCTCTACCAAGGAAATTCGAGAATTCTATTGCAAAAAGAGATTCATCAATTGTTCCAAAACCTCTTTTTGCTATTTCTATGAGCTCATTAGAAAATTGAACTTTACCATTTCTTATTGCATATTTTAAAGATAATTGTTCAACCAAACACAACACCCCCCATATACTTCTTTATATACTCCCTAAATAAATAAACTTAGAAGGTTATAACAATTACTATCAAGCATACAATTCGATTCATAGTAATCGAAATGGTTAGTATAATGTGTCCCATTATTTACAACTCTTCAAACCACTTTGGTTCAAAAAATAGAAAGCTAAAACCGTATCTTTATGATAATTTACAGATTTAGATCATATCTCTCACTTCAAAAAACCCGAGTTTCGCTCAATAAGTACCGTTAAGGTTCCTGACTCTCCCAGTTGCTATTAACCAGTTGTATTCGTCCAAGAGTTTAACAATGCTTTTTCCACAATATTCTTTAGAGAGCATTTCTTCAGCCTTGTTTCTATCCTGAATTCCACGTTCTTTCATGTACTCCTCTAGAAACTCATTACCCACCTTTTGCATCAATTGCATGAATCTAACATAACTTGTTGCTGTTTCAGTAATACGTCCAATATTTTCTTTGAATTCCTTAAAATTCTTCTCATCCAAGCACCTATTCCATTCACTTCTAATATTCTGATCCCACATAACAAAAAGATCAGGATTTAGAAGATGGAGAATCTTGGACGTGGCTGTCGCTCCTATACCTTTAACCTCATCAATTTTTGTGTAAATTGCTTTGATGTTCCTTTCATATTTATCAAACTCAATTGTTAACAATGACTTATCCCTAAGCCTCTCTAGCTCAGGAATAATATCATTTATTGCATTTGTCAATTTTTCTGCAACTTCATAATTCTCTATATCACTTTTCACCCCCACAACCTAAGAAAAACCAAGATATAACGAAAGACATCCTTTTCATTTAACTTGCCAACTTTTAGCTTATTTTGCATCTCATTAACAGCACTCCAATAAAGAACATCCTCAAGAATATAGAGTTCCCTCCAAAGATTAATTACTCGTTTAAATTCAGAATATCTAATCTCCATTCACATTCACCCCCAGTATAACTCTGATTTAAAGAATAGACAAAACAAATTTGTCAAAACTTGTATTTATCAATTTCCACACAAAATACTTTAAGGGTCAAAGAGATTCTCCATACCGAGAGCAATAATGTTAAGAAAAGCAAAGATTCTGATCCTTTTGACGAGTTTTCTAATATTCCTCTCAAATATTTCCTTAGCCTGCATTTGTCCATACAAAGACGGATTCATCATTGGTTACGCTACATGGAAGTGGACATCCCACGGAGCAGAAGGAAAGAGGGCAATCCTCTTTTATAACGGCTCATTCTACGATATAACTCCAAGGAGATTAAAGATAGATCCTGCCAGTTCTGACCAGTTCTTTATGAATGGAATTGCCTGCGGAGCCACTAAAGACAAGGTAATCATCGCCAGCGAAAACGGATATCTAATTTACACCTCTTTGACAGATTATTCCCTCAGATGGGAGTATGACAATTTTGGGACTGAACATCCTGTTAAAGTCGTATGCTCACCAAAACTCTGCCTCATTGAACGCTATAATTATCCAAAAGGCTCTGAGTTGCCCGGCTACACTTATGTCGTGATGTTTAATGGAACCAGCATAAACCACATAAGTGAAAGTTCCTTCATAGCAGAACTCCTCAACGTAACAAACTGGAAACAGCTTGCCTTTGACAACAAGTTTTTCATAAAAACCACCATCCCTGCCTATGATCCCGGAGGAGATAAATTCTACATCCTCCTGGGCGGGTTTGTAAACACAACGTACTTTTCTTTGATAGCATCTTACAATGGGAATTTTCACCTTGAAGGCTTTCTCCCCTCACCATATAATTCATCCGATGAATATGCAATCTGGAGGGACTATTACAGAAATTTTGCCTGCTTAAACGGTGAGTGTTACATTCTAATGAGGGGAGGAAAACTCGTAATCTGGCAAAACGGGAAAATCAAAGAGATCCAATTGGGCTATAACGCATCAAGGATTTTTATCCTCAATGGAAGCGTGTTTATAGGCCGTGAAGGGTTATCAAACCTTGTAGGCGAATGGCTGGCCTCATATGTCTCAGATATTGCGTATAATCAAGGGAAATTTTTAATCCAGCTTTCTGATGGTACTTTATATCTCTTAGAGAATGGAAAACTAAAGAAACTATGGATTGAGATAAAAGATGTCAAAAGTGAAACTACTCCAATTACATCGACTTTATCTGAAATAAAGAATTTAACAACCTCAACCACCTTAGAAACACAAAAAAGCTATCATATCAACTATGATACTGTCATGCTTCTCGGCTTTATCCTTCTAATCACTGCTATGTTAGGGCTTCTGATATGGAAGAAAAGGGAAAATAACCAATAATATTAACAACTTTAGTATAGTCGCTTAAAATACCACAAAGAGTTAAAATGTTCAAACCGTATTAGAAAATGGTGATACTCATGGTGGAGTTCATGAAGCTTTTGGAGGAGGCTTGGTATAGAAAATCTGATTTCATCCCGTTAATGTTAATTCCAATGATCACAAGTCTCTTTTCACTTAACAATATTAAGAGAGTGTTGGACTTTCATGGATTTCACATCGGCGTTAAATTTCTCTTTCCAGAGGATATACCCAATCTCTGGAGTTTTGTCTCACTTCCAAATCCAAAGCCCGGAATAAACATCACTCTCGCAGGAGTC
>Ga0256842_1001184_pt1 | contig 21465 bp, 16 predicted proteins | sample 4559240metaG_FD_185973 | JGI IMG/M metagenome (GOLD analysis project Ga0256842, IMG submission 185973) | Hydrothermal vent microbial communities from Guaymas Basin, Mexico - 4559-240 | ecosystem: Environmental > Aquatic > Marine > Hydrothermal vents | place: Mexico: Guaymas Basin | collected... | reverse complement strand
GTAACAATATAAAAAGAGTTGAAAGTGCTATTTGGTTAGGATGTTGATAGGGTTGAATGTAGTGGGTTTTATTGTTTTTATGGGTTGGATTATAGTGTTGTGTAGTGGTTTTGGTGATTGTGTGTTGGGTGTGTTGGGGAGTATTGTTGTTAGGGGGGTGTTGAGGTTTTCGCATAGGTTGTTGCCTAGGTTTGTAAGGTTTTTTCGTTATAGGGGCTTGGTGTTGTTTGTGCCTGAGGGTGTGTTTAATCCTGTTTATACCGTGTCTACTGGTTTGATAATAGATGCGTTGAGCAACGTGTTTAGGCCTAGGGGCGTGTTTTTGGAGATCGGTTGTGGTTCTGGCGCTGTATCTATCTTTGTTGCTAAGTATTTATGGGATGGTGTTGAAGAGATATATTCTTGTGATGTTAGTGACAAAGCATTGGCAACAACGATGATCAATGCAGAGATTAATGGTGTGATCGAGCGTGTTAAGATAGGTAATTGCTACAAGCTATTGCCAAGGCTTAAGAACAAAGTAGACTTCGCAGTAGCCAATCCACCATACCTACCAATAGATCCTAGGGACGAACTAGACTATAACTGGTGCGGCGGATCCTCACTGAGTATATTCAAGGAAACAATTAACGAACTAACCACTACGCTAAAAACAGGTGGACAAGGACTAATTACTGTATCATCACTAACAAGCATAAACAAAGCGACCAAAATACTTAGAGAAAAGAAACTAACAACAAAAATAATCAAAAACACTAAAACACCCCTAGACACAATATACCTAATACACATAATTAAAAAATAACTAAGCTTTTATCAAACCAGGACACAAAAACACGAGATTCAATCATCTATGCAACAACTACGTCAACACCTAGATCCAAATACTCACCACCAAAACACGTACACACTAGAAGAATAACAACAAATATACACAAGGACACCATAAGAAAACACATCTCTACACAACTTTTCAAAAGACTCCCCGATATTCTCGTCTCCTCATAATATGTATAAAACGCAGAAATAACCACAAAGAACATGGAAACCCAAAACAATTTCCAACATATTTAGCAAATAACATTCTTTCCCGATCATGGTAGGGAAAATGCTGAGTATTAGATGAGATGTGTTTGGTATTAGTTCTTGATACAGGTATAGTATATGGTATTAGAGATACGGATTTATAGACAGGTGATCGAGTATTTTCCCTGATTGGCTAGGGAAAACCATGAATAATGTATATAAGCTTTACTCTTAATTGACTCCCATGAAATTCATGGAATATACTAAATTGATGGTAATATTCAAAATATTCATGGTTTCTGGTCTAGGAAAAGATATATAGAAACTGTATTTATGTTATGTTTAAAATAGTTAGGGTGGATAGTAACACTTAGGGTATTATACTCTGGGTGTTACTATTTGTATGTTAGGTTTATTGATAGAGTAGATGAGATTAGATTATTAGAGGATATTTGGAGTACTGGTAGACCGGGATTTGTAATTATTTATGGTAGACGCCGTATTGGTAAAACTCGATTACTTATGGAGTGGATTAAGGATAAGCCTCATGTATATGTTCAATGCCTGCCAGCTAGTGATGAAGTTAACTTATCTAGGATCTCTAAAGCAGTTACTGATCAATTAGGAATAGATGGATTTGATAGGGTAAGATTTACTGGTTTAGATACTTTATTGGAGCATTTAGCGAGGATCCATGATAAACGATTAATCATTGTACTTGACGAGTTCACGTATTGGGTTCGTCGTAGTTCTAGAGTACTTGGCGAACTACAGTATTTCGTTGACCATGTTCTCCAAAATACTAAGTACATAATTGTTGTCTCTGGTAGCTTGGTGGGTGTAATGTATAGAGATGTCCTAGGTAGCGGTAGTCCATTGTATGGTAGGAGAACTGCTAGTTTAAAGATAGAAGAACTTAGTCCATGGTATATTAAGGAATTCTTAAATGTGGAAGACAAAGCTGATCGTGTCAGAATATATAGTCTAGTCGGTGGACTCCCATATTATTTAGCATACATTTATGGATCAAGGAGTCTCCGCGAAGTGGTTGAGAAACTATTTGGGTCAAAGTATTCACCAATATATGATGAACCTCATCTATTATTTCGAGAAGAATTCCGTAATCCAGAAACGTATTACTCAATCGTGTCTGCTATAGCTTATGGCTATAACAGGTTATCAAGTATATCTGATTACACAGGTATTCCAAAAACGCATTTACCTAAGTATTTGAAGATACTAGTAGATCTAGGATACATAGAATATGTTAAACCATTATTCTCACGTAAAGGATGGTATCGTGTAAAAGACCCAATACTACGTGTATGGTTTAAATTAATTGAGCCAAAGATCCATCTAGTTGAAGCAGGTTACTTCGACAAAGTAATAGAATACATACTCGAAGAAATAGATGTATTCACAAGCGAGGTTTATGAAGAGATAGTTTATAGATACATACTAGAGAAGCATCTATCTAGATTAAATACCCCGGATACAGTTATAGGTAGATACGTGTATAAGGGTATCGAAATAGATCTAGTAATATTATCCCGCAACATGAAGAAAGCCCTAATTTACGAGATCAAGTGGAGCGATCTAGATTATAGAGAACTTAAAAAAGAGCAATACAGGCTAATCAAGAAGATAGAAAAAACACCATTAAGAAACTACAGTACCGAAATATATATTGTTGCAAGAAACTCTCCTAGAAGGAAAAATGTAATAACAATCAAAGATATACCAATATAGCTGACCCTATGCTGATAAACATAATATTAACCTCATATAGTAGCATTTCTCACTAAAAAGGATTGTATCGAAAACAGTGAAACAATACATAAAAGTTGAAAGATATTTCTTCAATTATATTGCTTGTAGTATATAACACTCGATATATAGATCTTGAGTTGTAGAATAATAGCAATAGTGAGAATTGCAGATATAGAAGGATATTATAGTATGGAATCGAAAACCGCAAAAATAGCATGGAATGTTGTTGCTAGAATCCCTTGTTTTAATAGTTTTCTCTAAAAGTATATAACATTGTAGTAAATTAATGTCTAATTGGCCCGATTTTCGGATTAAATATGAGGGCCTCTTATTGTGTCAGGAATTACGAGAGTAAGTCATATTATTTCTACTAGTTGTTTAATAATAATTATATAGATGGTGTCCATTATGAGTTCTAATCTTAGGATTTTGCGTAATATTGATAGCTCGATAGAAGTTTCTTCGAAAATTCAATTATACTGTGTCTCTAATACATGGACTTATCCCATGACCTCTGATATCCCAGTGTATCTAGTAAACCCCAATACTATGGATAAAATCTGCCCACCTGGGCGGAGACGTGGAATTCCGAGAGGGAAGGGGAAAGATATTGGAAGAATTATTGACTTGTTTCTCGAAGAGAACTCAGAAAATATACTGGATAATGTAGACAAGCTTATTGAAAAAATAGACAAATATAGTGAATCTGTTGAATGTATAGGGGTATTCATAGCAAGGAGAGACCATAGATTCAATGAATTAGGAATAGATGTTGAACTACCAGCTATTTTTATTTGCCCGGAGAAAATATGGAAACATGCTGAAAAAATCGCGAATAATATAGGTGTTGGCATTGAAACGGTGTTTAAGGGCTTGCTTCGATCGGTGCTTATACATGAGCAAACACACGCACATACTTGGAAAGTTAGTGATGGAAAGACCTATTATGATTATAGATTCTTCCACGTAAGAGTAATAGAAGAATATTTAGCACAATACACAGCATATACAAACCTACATAGACGCGATAAAATATTGTTCACTAAACTATCTATAGAACAACCCATAGAATATAATACGTGGAAAATCCTAACAACTAATAGAGATCCATATAGTAATATATTATCGTTCATGAGTACATTTGCCTGGGCCAATTATCTAATTCATAACAAGCTACCACCTATACATTATGATATGTTCTTGTTCCCATCTGTGTTCTCACCGTATTTGTTACTGTTTTTCGATTATGATTACCTACACCATCTTAGCATTAGGTACGGGTTCCATAGCTACTTCCACAGAGTCCTTGAACCAATACTATTTAATATCAGGAGATATAGCAAATCACCTGTACAAATAGAGAAGTTTCTCAAGCTGTATGCAATTACGTTGTTGAGGCTTAGTATAAAATCATAAATCAAGCGGATGGGGAACGGGTATGAGTAACACGTTTAAGGAATGGATGGAAGAATTGGAATCTTGTGTTGTTGAACGTGGGATGGAGGTTGAAGAGACGTGGAGAAAGATAAATCGTAGGGCTCCGTATATGGCTCCTGGGTATGAATGGTTAAAGCCTTTTAAGTTGGTGGTGCTGGTTGATGCTTCGGGTTTTGTTAGTGATGAAGAGTATACTGGTTTTGTTTCCGAGCTAAACAGTGTAGCGGAGGAAAACGATTGCGGCATACATCTCATATTATTCTCCAATAATGTGTTAGGAGAATTAATCAGGGAACAGATTGATCCAAAACAAGTACTATCAAAAATAAAACATTCACAAAACGAACCAATTGTCATAAAGAATGCTCTTAAGAAAGCACTTGAAGTAATAGAGGAAGGCGACATAATAGTTATTTTTACTAGTGGTAATCTATCTGACGAGGATGATCAAGAAACAATCGAGTATGCAGACATACTATATCAAAAGTCTTATCGACCAATATTTATATATACCGTTAAAGTACCAAAACCATTTAAAGACTGGATAATAGCTAACTTCTACAAATAAGAGGTAAACGTAATCTATTTTTCATTTGACCTCTATTGTATCAAGTTGGCATGAATAAGTAAATATTTACATCATAATCAGGTATAATAAAACAATATAGTTACGGAGAATTTTGCTAAATGATATAGTCTAACCTGTTTATGGTTTCAAGAAGTTCGTAGAAAACTTGCGAAGACTGGTTAAGCAAATAATAAAGGTTTTAGTGAAAATACTCGACAAATAACTTTTCCAGGAATTAAACATAGGATTATTTAGATGAGTAGCGTTATCGATGAGCAAATACGAACTTCTCAGAATATATCTCATTCAGTAAAATAGCCATTTGTACGATTACCTTTCAGTAATATTGAGAAGATAATTGGCACCAGTCCCGGATTCTACTTATAAGTGTAGATCTTGATTGGCTAATGGTGATACTCATATACAGTCCCGTAACGGTTGGCTTAGAGTCGGCTATAGAGTCAGGTATGTTAATCTAGAGAGAATATATAGAGTTCGTAAAGGAGAGCATATCTGTAGACTTTAGAGAAGAAAATGAAATGAAATCCGCAACTACCTTGTTAAAGAAATCATATACCTCCAGCAAAGTTTTCAACAATAGCAGAAAACGTTCCACTAGAATGGCTAATGAGATACGGAAAATACGTTAAAACAGTATGATTCTACTTCACAACAGAAGATAGTCAATTAGAAGAACTATAATAACAAATAGTCTTTATTGCATTGTGTCCAAAACAGAAAATAGTAGCTAATAACTAAATGTATAGAACAAAGCCTTGGAGATACACATTACACAACATCACTAATTTTAGAGAGCTCTTATCTCTGCAAACACGAGTAATTGCAACTCTTCTTATAAATTAAGATCAAAATAGTTTAATAAAAGGATATAATTCATCATTTAATCCGTTATTTTTCCAAATACAATTACATACTTTTATGCGAGAGCATCAAGTACGTATTCTTTAAATTTCTTCATATTCATAGTACTGAGTAAATTATCAATAATTTCTATGTTTTGTGATCTTATCTTTGATTTTATATAATTTTTGAGTTGCATAATCACAGCTAAGATTATATTTTCTGGATTGAGGTATTTTCTGTATGAAATGAGTTGGTTTAGAACATATCCTGGTTTTCCCCATTCGGTTGTTTCTAATCCAGTTTTGACTTCGACAACGAGTTTCGGTCTTTTTCCTTGTTCTATAAGCTCGTGGAGGTGTCCCCACTCAATATATTGCGTTATAATACCTTCAAATATTACAATGTCGGGAATAAGATGCAACTTTGGTGTATGAGGTAGAAATCCCGAAATTATGTGCGGATAAATAGTGGGTTGATAATAGATTGTATACGTTTTATTTGTTATTCTAGAACGAATATATGCAAAAGGACGATTTGTTGTGAACTCAACCCACCACATATTTCCCTTTTTTCCTTCTTCTGTGATAGTTTCTCCGTCTATGGCCTCAATGATCTTAGCTAGGACCCAAAGTTCAGCTATACTTGATAGTTTTTTCTGAAGGGATAGTAACCTACCTTGCCATGTATGTATAACCATTGTTGAAAGTATGGATAGATAAGGGTCTTCAAAAACTTCTTCAATTCTCTTCGCATGTGAAGCAAAGAAAATTTCCGTAGCTCCCGATCGCTTCATGACGTTCTTTATTTCTTTCACAAATTTTGGCACAAATTCTAGGTATACTTTTAAGAAATATCTTTCACCGCCAATTGGCTTAAACATATTAGCAAGTCTTATGTATGTTTCTTTGGAACTAAGTGGACAATAATAGCATTTAATCACGTTGTCGATTTGACAAATATTTAGGTGTAGATATCCGCTATTTGTAAAGCTGAACACGAATATTGCTTTTCCAAGTAACTTTGATTTCGGTAATCTATAAATTTCAAGAGTTCTAGCTCGTCCCCATTTCTCTTTAGAAATCAATCTTGAGCATCCTAAGTATTTAATATTGATTAAACTCCCGTTTTCATATACATACATATAATCAGTTCCCTTTGTTCCGCCTACTGTTTGTTCGATTTCTAGTTCTGACCCAAGATCTTTAATGACCGAAACAATTGTTTCTCTTTCATCACATGATTTCAATAGTTCAAACACAGTCATTACCATTCACCACCTATTTTATTCACCAAAATCATTTAAAACCTTTAGCCTATACTTTACCATTCTTAACCATCTATACCTATTTAAAAAGCTTTAAATATTAGTTTTACTTAATATTCTGTTGGGCGATACATATGAGGTTACTCAACCTACACATGTTCAAAACAGATTCAAAATGTGAACATAACTGGGTCATCGAAGAGATCTTCACAAACTTCCGAGGAGATACCGTATCAGTATTGTATAGATGTACAAAGTGCGGCGCAACAAAAAGAGAAACAACATAAAAACATTAAAAACAAAGGGGATACTAATGAGTTTATCAAACCATATTGTAGAACACATTTACTCTTTTAAAACATTTGTTAATAACGCATTACCTGTTATTAAAGAACTCGAAGATCTAGTAGGTAATCCCGTCGTTCCTCTGTTTTTTGGTGTTCATCGGTTTATCAATGCAAGTGCTGTTGACTCGGTTTATGATGTTTTACGGGAGCTTGGTAGTGTTGATGGTTTATCTGTTGTGTTGTTTTCTGGTGGTGGTAATATTGATGAAGCTTATCTCTTAGCTATGTATTTGCAAGACATGGCTCGTGGGAAGCTTACTGTTTATGTTCCGAGGTATGCTAAGAGTGCTGCCACATTGCTGGCTTGTGGTGGCGACGAGATCGTTATGCTTCCAATAACTGAGCTCGGCCCAATTGACCCTGTATTATATGATGAGAGGAGTGATAAATACGTCCCTCTCCAGTCTATTCTGGAGCTTATACATATGCTTGGTAGCAAGGAGATACCGAAAGAACTAGCAAGGGAGATACTTGATAGGATCCCGGTAATTGAGCTTGGAGACTATAAGAGAGCAGTAGAACACAACATTGATCTTGCCACGAGGGTTCTAAGCAACAGAATGTTCAAAGATGATCCGGATAAAGCTAGAGAAGTAGCAGAAAAACTAGTCAGCTACAAACAGCATGGAGCAGCAATAACATACGAAGACGCCAAAGAAATAGGGCTCAAAGTACGATTAGCCACAAAAGAAGAAACAGAACCATTATGGAGCCTCCACAAACTATTCAAAAAACACATAATCGAGAGCGAATACATATTCAAAGAAGCAGACGGAGAACCAATAGAATTCAAACTAGGCAAAGGAATAATACTAACAATAGCACCATCAACAATAATAAAGAAAATCAAAGAATGAACCAAGCCATAAAATCCTTTTTCTAAATTCTCCAAATAATTATCTATAAGAGAGGTGTTTGCTCATTGGGTGATCTGTTGTTCCTACATTTGGTAACTGTTGGTACTAGTATTGTTAGGAATGCTTATCGTTTCTCGAAGGATTATAGTATTTTGGAAAAGCATATAGAGAGATTGAAGAACTGGTCTCAGGCAGGCCCGGACACGTTTTGGGATAAGGATGCTGGTGAGCACGCTCGTGTTTCTTCAGATGTTCTCAAGGATGTTTTAGCGTTTGTTTCTTCTGATCCGCGGTTGGCTTCTGCCGAGCTTAACTCTTTCCTCGGCTACATAGATTATCTCGTAGATAAAGGGATAAACAATGTGGTGCATGATGTTGTCCTTTACCCTACAGATACTGGTACAAGTCTATTCTGTGCCCGAGTGATTAAGGAGTACTTGGAAATAAACGGGCTTAATGCGCTTAGGGATAAGAACCATAGGCTCGGAAAAACGGAGATCGACACTGTTCCAGGTTTTGGTAAGAATTTCTGGAGAGGACTATTAAGCCTAATCGAGAAGATCGGCGAGAGAATAATCAAAAGCAAAAACTACGACAGGATCCTAGCGAACCTTACAGCAGGATTCAAGCCAGAATCAAGCTTCCTACTACTAGTATCAAGCATTCTCGGAGTAGATACGGCATACTATATACACGAATACATGAAAAACATAGTAGAAATACCTGTGCTAGAACTACAACTAACACCGAACATGGAGAAAATCCTCGAACAAATACTAGCCACAAAAACAAAACCACTACCACAAGACGTAGCAAAAATAACGGACAGACTAGGACTAACCATAAATGGAAAACCACTACCAGAAACACATAAGTTAGCCAAGATACTATTAAGATATAGAAGAAGACAGGGTTAGAAAGTGAAAATACTCCTAATAGCCACATGGGGGTTCCCGGGCTCCTGGAAAAAAGCAAAGTATATTCCACCAATTCCTCCAGAAGAAACACATAAGTGGACAAAACTAACAGAATGGCAATGGAGCAATGAAGAAATACCAACGTACTCAACAACAGTAGCCCTTACACAGAAACTAACAGAGCAATACTCGAGTAAAGAGGACATCGACATACAAATACTAATATATGGTGTAGATACACTAGCATGTCCACCAAAACTTAATCCAAGTAATATAAGGGAAGATGAAGAGGAAAGAAAAGAACTAATAAGAAAACTAAATGAAGAAAAGATAAGGAAATTCTATGAAAAAGATCCAGAAGATTACAATGAAGTACGTAGAAGAGCCGAAGAAGTACTCAGACTATTTGTAGATAAATACTTTGAGAAACTAATAAATGAAAAACTCATAAAAGAGGAAAGCATATCTATCAGAATACTTCCTGGAGTTGGTTTATATAAACTAAAATATGAAAGTGATAAAGAGAAGTATTATGAATTTATAGGTTCTCCTCAAAATACTGCTCTTGTACTAGAACTAGATCTCTTTGATAAACTTAATGAAATAAAACCAAGTGCTATAATTCTCGATATAAGCCACGGAATAAACTACTTACCAGTTATAGCAGTTGATGCTGTTTTACGAGCAACTAAAGTCTACAGCGCTTTAACAAATAAGAGCATCCCAATAGCTATACTTAACAGCGACCCAGTAATTGAAATATTGCAAAAAGCAAAGATCCACCTAGTACAAGTTCTTAAAGTAAAGGAAACACCCCTAAGCCTACTAAGAGAAATAATCATAAATGTTGAAAAGAATATCCCGGATATCAACAATATACTAATATATAAAATGATAAAACAAACAAAACCTCCCGAAAAAATAATCAACTTAGACAAAGAAATTAAACAACTATATAAAGAATACTTCAGCAAAGCAAAAGGAATACTAACTGAATCAGAATACGGACTTGTCTTATATACCTTGACATTCCACAATACAAGCAATTTAGAGAAAACAAGCAATAAAATAAACAGTATAGTAGAAACGATTCATAAAGCTCTATCCAAAAGAAAATCCATCCCTAACGAAAAAAGCATAAAAATAGAATATGAATATGCATTACAATCGAACGAGATTACTAGCATCATATACTTATTAAAACTTCTTAAGGAAATTCTAAAGAGTAAAAATGAAGGGCATAATACGTTAATCAGTATTGATTATTTGGAAAAATACGCTGAGAAAATAGGTTTAGTAGGTCCCGGAGAAATCTTATTGAAAAACGAAATACATGATATTAAGGAGCGCGTGAAAAGAATAAAAGAGAAATTAAGTTTATACATAGATACTCCAATACCCTATACAGCTATATATGACCTCGCTGAATTACTCAATAATTATCCCATACTAAAGAACACGATACTAAAAGTGATTATGCACGACAGAATTAGACAAATAATTGCCAAGTTCAAGAGCCAAGAGTTTGATATAAAATGTAAAGATATAGATGAAAGAAACTTCTTAGCACATGCAGGTCTAGAAAGGAATTCCATAGATATAATGTCTATAGGTAAAAGGATATATATTAGGTATAGAGATAGTTGCCGCGAACAAGTAAATAAAATTATAGAAAACCTATTAAAGAAAAGAAACAATTGAATGGTTACATTAATAGGATTTTCTGAAACAAATTAGAGGCATTTCATATATTGTTTTATTTTCTCAGCTCTTATGCAGATTTTTTCGTTTATAGGTATTGGTAGTAGTGTTCCCCACCCATACTTTGTGTATTCGCCTACTCCTTTTCTGTAGATTTCTTTTGGAGATCCTTTTGCTATTATTAGTGGGTTTCCAGTTATTACCGTATAGGGGTTTCTGTATCTATTTTGTGCTAGGCTATATCCGGGGTGTATTGCGGTGATTTTTGATTTGAATAGATCTGTTACTAGGCTTGTGTCTCCAATTGCTAGAAATGTTTCTGCGAATCCTCTGAGGAGATCTTCGTAGATAATTGTTAGTGTAAGACCAGTATAGTTCTCTACTTTTTTCGCTACATTATGTGATAATATGGTTGGTGTTAGCTGGACTAAGACTAGGCATTGTTCATGATCGTTTAATTGGTTATATATTGTGTCTTCTCCTCCTATCCGTATTTCTGCTGGATAACCCTCACCTGCAAAACGTGTAATAAAGGACAATTCATATTCACATCTTAAACCAACAACCTCAACATACAATCCGGAGGAAGATCCCTTTACTTCCTTGGTTATTGCCGAGAAATAGAGATCAGATGCTAAATATATATAACCAGTTCTCGTTATCTTAACGCCTTTCTCTAACCCTATACCTATTCTCTTCAAAACTATTCTGTCTTTGTCTATCTTATCATTGTATATACGTACCAAAACCCTACCAGGATTGATACCATCAACTATTTTTTCAAGATTATCAAGATAAACATCTAGCACACCATTTTCGCTTGATAATAATTTTTTCAAAGTCTCGTATTCTTTAAAGACATTCCCTAAAGCAACATATAATTTCTCATCATTATTTCCGGTAATGTACAAGAACCCTCCCCGAATACTCCAGTCTCCATTACATTTTAGCTTGTTAAAGAATAGATAATTTAAAAAGTCTTCATAAAGATCCATCTCGTCTATAGATGTTTTTGTTATATTCACAGAGGGATAAACATATGATGATAATACACCAGCAATAGTTGTTGGCAAGGGATAGGTTAACGTACTAGCACTCGTAGCAGGACCGTGCGCCAAGGCTTCAAAACTACCATATGATCTAAACCTAGCCTTATCTATAGGCCTTATCCTTATAGATACCATATCTATCTACCCTTAGAAATAATCTTTACCAAATCAATAAGATTTAGAACCACACTTCTAAAATGATCAGTATTGATTTGGTAAACAGTTTTTTCGACACAGCACTCCTTTATTTCTTCATCCAGACCAACTGTAACCATCATTAGGAGAGATTTGTTCCCTTCCCTAAATAATTCGTTGAAGTATTTTTTCAGTATATCCTCATCATGAATGCTAGTGTTTTGCTTAAAGATCTTAAATAGTATTTTTTCAGCATAGCCGAATTGCTTTTTCTCAACTAGTTTCTTAATTATCTTTTCATAACTGTAGCTATAGATATCGTAGAGAAGAGAAACTGATATCTTTCCTTCATTAAGGAGGCCTAGGAATTTCTTAATCTTATCATGTATTGCTACAATATCGTTACTCCATAGCCTTAACGGAACTGTTGCGTGAACATAACTCCTCATATCATGTATCGTTAAATGATCTTTAATTATCAAATCTTTTCCACACCTGTTTGACTGTTTTTGTTTATCTATAATGCATTCTATTGGTCCTGAGACGCTCTTCTTGGAAGATTCTTCGACGGAACCAGATTTTCTTAAAACTATGCTTAAGGGGTCACGATAATGAGCCAAGACTATACCATACGATCTACCGAATATTCTTATTGCTGGTGAAACTATAGGAATATATTCTTTCAGATCAATATATGGTGTCGGCCCTACATGGAATCCTTCGTAGAATTTGAATACATTGTAGCCCCAGTAATTCAGTCTAGTCTCTCTCAATATTTCAAGATATGGTATAACTGGTTCTTTTAAAAACAAATATGTGGGTGAGAGAACTAGTATATCGTCGCCTCCAGTATATACTAAGAACCCATGATGCTTTTTAACAATAGCATAATCCCTAATAGCACCAAGACTGAGTGCTCTTGAAACAGAATAATGATATGATGGAGTAACAGGAATCGTTGTACCAAGCTTTTCTGATAGAATCTTCAGTAGTTTCTTCCAAATCTCAAACTCATCATTTAATACATCCTTATCAATTGACTTCGTTACTTTATTAATTATTTTATTGATATATTCTTCCCCACTATATCCTAGGTTCCCGCTCAATAGGCAACTGCCGAGAGAATCGCCATCTCCTCTAATAATCACGTATTTAGTCAAACGTGGTAGTTTATCCAATATTTCTTCAATCCATGAGACAATGTCTTTATTGTATTTACGCATTTTATCTAGTTCTTTAATGAATTTTTCTCTATAATCGTCCTCGGTTAATGCTTCTATTATAGAACCAATTATTTTTTCAATACTACTAATTAGTTTCTCACTACATCCTTGAAGTTTTTCTTCTATATCCCGGCATACCTCATTAACTCTAATACTGATTTCCTTGAATTCTCTAAGAGGTAGTACTGAAATATCGAATCTATGTAGTTCGCTAAGTGTTTTTGATAAAGTAACTAGCTTGACTATGAATCCTGTTCTCTCTTCAGAACTCATTTTCGATAACTTGTAGAATACATTCTCTATACTGTCTTTTAATCTTCCTCCTACTCCTAGAATTGATAATATATTATCTAGATTAGCGAGATCATTAGTTGTGGGAACCCATATATCTGGGCATTCAGTATGCTTTGGTTTTAAACCAGTAATTTCAAGTACTTTCTCATAATTCTCTTTAATAGTTAAGAGTCTTTTAAGCAGACATTTAGGACAAAGTCTTTCTCCTTCACCAAATAATCCGCTGATCTTCTCTAATAACGAATCCTTGGCGAGTTGCTTTAAGAATTTCTCCCAGTTCTCACTAGTCGATCCTGCTATTCCTGCATATTTACCACAAACTGTACAGTATTTCAAATGTTTAAAGACTTTTCCAAGAGGATCCGCGTACTTAGACCAGGCTTCGGGAAGCCTATATGCGAGGGGATCGATTCTTGTTAGCTTGTATAAGGCCTCTCTACTAGGTAGAAACTCTTTCATCATATAGTGGTAGAATAGCGTTTCCTCATCTATCTTGTAAGACTTACCATCCATACTGAATACAAGCTTTCTCTTCTCTACATCATAATATATTTTATTATCCTTGTCACGGTCTCCGTGCTTGAATTTATTCTTAAGCCACTTCCTGTAATACTTTTCGTAAATTCTGTTTATCCTATACACTATCAAGCGAAGAGGAAGAGGAGGCTCACTAGCTACTTCTCGTATAAACTCCTTTATCTTAATAATATTCCTTTCATCTACTTTGTTTCCCATTGGCTTTATAGTTGCTCTTATAAGCCCCTCTAATAGTTCATCCTTAAGGATCTCATTGACTATTCTTATCCAGGCTTTCTTACCTACCTCAACTAGTAGTTCTCTTAGCTTATTTGTATCCCCAGACCTAAGGGCAAGAAATAATCTTTCGTACCAATCCTTATCCACCATGCTACTAATCTCAGAGCATCTTATCGGATCTAAATTCTCTATTCTTGGCAACAAAAGGGTTACATGCGTAGGCATAACTGGTTGCAATGGACAACCTTCAAAACCATATGCTTTCTCGGCAATCCTTTCAAGATCTTTTGTATTATGTCCTTTTTCTCTAAGCTTAGTTATTAGCCATGCCGTATAAAACCAATTGCCTCTGAGCGATGGCTTAACAACAATATCAGGTCCAAAACAAGCTACGAGCGGCTCAATAGTTAGCCATGATAACAACGAGGATATCCAGGAAGAAACCCATAGATCCCTTATTTTCCTCGAACTACTAATATACTCTTGCACACTAGCATAATCCACTAATACTATGTATCCGTCAAACCTCTTTCCATCATATATATTTGATACCATAGCAGTAGCATATACATGGTCAAAAACACTATGCGTAGGAACCCGTGTATCACTTGGCATCACACAATAAGGCCTAGAATAACCACCACTATCACGACACACATCAAGCCATAAAGGCTCGATCAGGTACCACAAAACATGATATCTAAGAATCTCATCGTCTATATCTCTCAAGACCCCGGAAAGCTTATCTCCAAACAAATTAGCAGCATTCTTCACAGTAACAACTACTTCATTGCCTATTACTCGTAGGTAATCGCATTCATTTTCCTTATTCTCCTCTTGAAAAAGACATATATTTGGATCAAATATGTTCAATAACATTACTGCATCACTCTTAATCTTAGGATTGATCTTATACAGTAATAATCTATCAAAACCGGAGGAAACATAGTCTATTCTATGAATAACTTCTAGATGTTCCATATAGGTACTAGGTAAAACTCCGATCTGCTTAGCTAGAGCTATGGCATCTAATTCATGCGAATCTAGTTTGTCTGCCTCGCTCCCTAACAGACTCTTGATCTCTTCTCTTTTTGGATGTGCAACTTTCTTACCTATAATAACTAATGGTTTCCAAGGAGGATCATGTATTAAGGACAGAGTCTTTAAGACAATTAATTTGTCGAGATCCATTCGTCTAGACCCCCTTCTTCGTTTTTCTCAGCCCTCTACTTCTCCTAGCATTCTTGGACCTGATTTCTACAGGTGTATTAAACCTCCTACCTCCCATTTCCACACTTAGTCTTTGTATAGAAAATCTTCCATATCCTCTACTAGTTCTAGCTCCTAACCCGTAGTTTTCAAAGGCATTCCTAAGGATACTAAGCATCACTATTGAATGAGCAACTCTGTTCCCTAACTCTATATATGATCCAATATTAACTAGTGCTTCCTCCAAATCATCGTTCAAGCTATAAGCAACTACGAATCTAAATATAGTCCCAGGCGCGATCGAGATATGAGATATAGGTACTGGTTCAACCTCGTACTCGAACCCAATAGTTTCAGTATCCTTCTGATAATGCGGAGTAAGAATATCGGGTTCAAGCAAATACTTAGTCCCCTCGCTCAAACCCACTGGATACGCATCCAAAAACAACAAGGAACCAGCCCATCCACGATCCCCGCCTTCACCAAACAAAATCTTGACATCATCCTCCCAACCACTCTTCCCTTTACCAATAAGTAGTGCCTCCAAAGAACCACGAACACCTCCCTTAAAACTAGAACCAGGTATAAAAGGCAAATCAACAATATGATCCCAAAATAAACCAACCTCAAAAACATTCCTAAGAACACCATGAGAACACCCAAACACACCAGGAACCTCCAATACGGCATCAACTATAAACACATTAAACCCCATCCTCAATAATCCCTCAATTCTCTCCCCAACAATCTCTCTAGCCAACTCTAGATTTGCATTAACATTATTACGAGAAAAGCTCCTAATAAGATCCCTAATGAATTCCTTACGAAGATCCTTCAATTCACTTTTACACGATCCTTCATAGATACACAATACATTAACAACATAGTTTTCAAAACATATTAATAACGAATCTCTCGATTTATTTTCGCTATGGTTACCAAGAGGAAACTCTGATCACCTCCCACTCTTACCCCTTTCTAGGAGAAAAGTGATAAAATCAAGAGCATTTCTACAAACTTCTTCTACACAAACATTAATAGATCTAATTGTTTTGACCCTAGGCTTACTATTACTATCTATGCAGGCCTTTCCAGTTTCATAATTCCTATTTCCTATAGAAACTTTTTGATTTGAAATACCTTCATCGATACTGATGACTACATGATCAGCTTTTCTAGGGTATTCCTCATGAAAACTTATATGAGATAACTTCGCTATTTTCCCGCCTTTACTAACACCTTTTACAAATATCTCAACATCATTAAAAGGCAGCCAAAATACTAGAATACCACTTTTATCAGGAAAAGGCGTAAATATTATTGGTGAGCGCCATCGCTTAAACATACTAGATATGCTTTTAACTACTACATCGTATTTGTAAATGCCTTTATCTAGTGTTACTACTTCGTATCCAGTATGACGAGGTCTAGGTTCTTTCTCTTGTTGTTTTGAATACGTCTTAGAGGGATTAATATCTACAGAACGAGGTAATCCAAGACACCATGTATGGAATTTAAATCCAGGTTTTTTAACATAGTCGATTATTCTTATCCGCGGATTACCTTGTAAATAGTACCAATATAGTTTCCATGTACTCTTTAAAGTAGCTTTACCTATAGCACTTAGATAATGTATAATATCTTTGCAAGGATCGGGATTACTATTTGGTGAACAATAATTCCTTATATTATTCTCTATCCTACGTATAATACTATTATTCTTTGACCTAGTTGTTAAACTACGTGATGGTAACAGGCATGGATGACGGGGATTATTTATCCAAATAATTGGATTGTATTCTTTGTTCAATAAAGTTGATAACCTTGGTATTTTAGTATATTTGTTCTCATATTTATATATCGGTAATTGCTTCTTTAGATTCTCTTCTTTATAATATTTTATAAGAAGTCTTTCTGTAGATTTTAGAACACGCTCAACTTTATTTCTTAGAGCGTCTCTTGGATCAGTTTTTCCTATTACATCGTCATTTTTCGATACAAATCTTCCGAAACCGCGTGAAGAAGCTTTTCCTAACCCAAAAAAGGTTAGTCCTAATTCTATTAAGTGCCTGAATAACTCTATGGCGTCTTGATATTTGAAGGCAATATTAGTCTTTGTTGACTTCTCTTCGATTCTTAGTTTTTCGGGAAATACATTTATCATTATATTTACTTTAATGCAGTTCTCCCTTATGGGTTGTAGCTCGAATAACTCTTTGGATAATACATTGAATTTCTTAAAGAGTCCTTGAGAAAGTAAGGCCATTCTCGGTATGGAGAATAATTTTAAGAAATCTCTTATATACTCAAATCGATATACATCTCTACATGCTCGTTCATCATAATATTGATACCGATTATTAATTAAGACTAACTCTTTTGAAAGAATACAATAAGCTAGGTTCTCTAGAATTCCCGCATGGATTTTTCTTGTTATAGTTTTTAATTCCCTTACGAATTTATCAATACTATACTTACTCGCATAAAAAGGCTTTCCACATATAATCCTTGATTTAACTATTATATTTACTGCTCCTTGTCTTGCTATGTTTCCTCTTGTTGTTCCAAATAATACTTCGATAAGTCCTGGTAACTTCCTTATGTTTTCATTAGTTGAAAGACATGTTGGGAAGCAATCTACTATTTTATATCCGTACTTCTCAAGTTCTGTACTTGGAATATAGCTCGCCACAGCGATTCTCATTAGCCATCTTAATAGTCCTTTGACGCTGCTAGTTCTTGGTAGCGATATTTGGTATTCGTTACAATTGTTGTCGAGGCATCTAATGGTTTTTGGTTCTTCTAATCCGCCCCACCAAGGAGTTATATTGATAAATTCAAGTTCTATGCTTGGAACCTTTTTCTCGGATTGGTTAGTGTACTCAATTTCTTGGATTATTATATCTAGTTGGTTATTTTTCACCAAATAATCCCCGAGTAAGCTTTTTAAGTTCTAATAAGTATGGTTCGAGAATCTTTTGAACAATGATTTCACAAGGCTTACTTTTTCCTTCGCGGATTTCCTTTAAATCCTTGGCTAAGTATTTAAGATCATATCCATCAATAATATTTACGATATTTACTTTGTTCAAATAATTCGTAATTATGATAAGTCCTATAAGATATCCCTTGCTCTCTTCGGTAAACTCGCTAACCAAATATCTAATTATTTTTTCTTTCTGCTTTTCTGGATCTTTTTTACTCTGATCTCTGGCAAGGTCTTCTATTATCTTATTCAAATTAGTTTTTTCCCGAAATAGCTTCAATAAGTGTTTAAAATACGTATTGTCTTCTCGCGAGAGTTTTGATAAATAAAATGTTAATACTGGTATTAATCCTGTTGTCACTATTAGGCTTGGTAAATCTGAGAATCTTCTAGCAATAGAGCTTCCACATTTATCGAGCTTTTTGCTTTCATTCTTTTGTATTATTTTATTGTATATTTGTTCTAGTTTGCTACAAATATGATCAATATGTAATACTGTATCTAGAGCTTCTTCAATAGGATCTATATGTGTCATTTCTATAGTTCACCTCTACTCGTAGTAATGCCGTGGATATCTAGCTTCACCATGCCTTTACCAATAGTTTCTTTGCCACCAACAATTAGATAGTTTCTAAGGGCATCGAGGATCAGTTCACGTTTGTCCCAGGCGTTCTTGTAAATCTCTAGTATTTTTGTGAATTCTTCTCTTTTACTATGTTTTTTTAATTGATTTACAAGATTATCGACATTCTTATAGAGCACTAGTGCGAAGAACAATGTTCCATAAGGTAAGTATTCTTCGCTCCATAAGGCTCCTCTTTGAACTGTTTTTGTCTCTCTATTAATTCTGATCCTGTAGTTTACAAGTATTGTTTTATCAATAACATTCTTACCTATATCATCAGAAACCACTACTAGGTGGTCAAGTACATGCCTGTAATTGTAGAGTTTATTTAAGTTCATAATAATTTCGGCTAACTTGTTATATTTTTTCCCATTTTTGAGTTCCTGTTTGAGATCAAGGATATTTTTGATCACGAATATGGTTGTGCCTACTTCTAAACTTTTCATGTTTTCAAATATTTTACCAATGACTATAACTTCATTATTTTTCAAATCAATGGATTCTTGAAGTAGGGTATCTATGAGGGTTTTCCATACATTGTGTTCTAGTTTCCTTATACTTAGTTCATTAACTTTCTCTTCGTCTAATTTCGTATTCTTTACTACCTCTATATAGTTGAAAATCTTTGTTAGCAAATATGGAGTTGTAACATATACTAATCCGTGAGAGGCACTTGGAGCAGGTATAGCGAATGGAACTAGATCAGTGAACAGCATTAAGCTTGGTATGCTCGGACTCTTATCTGGTTCTGAGCCGAGAAATCCTTCAACTATTTCTTTGTTAATACCACTATATGCTAGTAAATTAGCTTTAAAGGCACCCTTAAACGAAGACGCTAGAATTATTGGATAACCCATAGGATCACGTTGTATAGGAAGATCAACCACACCATAACTCCTACCAGAACCTACATGAAGCATCGTAATCGAAGAAGCCAACAATATAAGCGAATGCTCATAACCCGAAGGAAGAACCACAGACTGTCCACTCAAGAGATCCCCAAACCCCGAACAATTCATTAAACAATAATTAGTAACATATATCATCTCAAGAAAAAATAAAACTTCTACGCAAACATTACAAAACCCGATCCAAGACAAAATATTTATACCAGAAAATCTCCAACACTACCAAAACACCAACATAAAAGAAACAAAAAACCACAAAGAGTAAAATCCCTCAATAATATCACATCATATAGTAATAAATCATTATCAATTATACTATTGTTAACAACCAGAACATTCTTTATTTAACAAAAAGAACCTCCAGGAGTCTTTCAATTCTATTATTGTTGTTACTTTGGTCGAAGGTTTGTTGTCATCTTTGTTTTTTGTTTCGAATAGTATTTATTTGTTTCTGATCTGGTGGGATTATTGTTAAGAGTCTTCGACCAGGTTACTATTAGTGATATGTTGAGTATTTTCAGGGAGAGTAAGGTGTTTTGTGTAGGGAGGGGTTCAATACTTTTGAGAGGAGTAGATGGGGATTCCGAGTTTTTATTCCTGAGTATTAATGCCAAGAAGCTTACTATTAAGAGTAAGAACTATTGATTAATAGGGATGCACCCTAATCATGAAAGATCAGAATTATGAAGAAGTAAAAGAACAATTATCTCTTATACTCATACAAACCAAAAACCAGAGCACATAACAACAGACAAAGAAAAATCAGCATAAAACATTACCGAAAACACCAATGGAAATCCAATCGAAGACTATTTACTCGAGATCCTACAGAGAAACCCTAATATATGAGGTTCGAGAAAAACTAGAAACAGACACACAAACTTCGACCAAAGTAACAATACTAATAGAATTGAAAGTCTATTATAGCCCATGCTAATTCATTTATTAGGTTATTTATGTAACAATAACTAATAGAATTGAAAGCGGGCTCGGGCTCGAATATGACGCTCATATCCTTTACCAGTAACAATACTAATAGAATTGAAAGCTCGGCTAACTTATTGAGGCTCTCAACAATTTCTTTTTGCGTAACAATACTAATAGAATTGAAAGATATTGAAGGAACCCATTGCCTCTATAAAGTGGTCAGTAGTAAGTAACAACAATAATAGAATTTAAAGTTGATTTCTACATCTACATTAGTAAAAAACTGTTTACCTAGTGGGGTAACAACATATATAGAATTGAAAGTCCCCTTCGGGGAGGTGTTAGCCCTTGGGATCATTGGGAAGGGTAACAACTATAATAGAATTGAAAAAGAAAGCGGACCTAAAATGGGGGGGAATAACCTATACTTAACTCGATGATTTGACTCCATTTCTATGTACCTTGTCTCAGAATCTCTCTACTGCCTAGTAATGTGCCTAATTTATTTTAAATTATTGAGAAGAAGAACGAGTAGGCTCATCGGAGCACAGTTCTCGCCCACAAGGGACCGGCTAGCTCTATGCTGGTCGTAGGGGCTCTTA
>Ga0256842_1001183_pt1 | contig 21486 bp, 18 predicted proteins | sample 4559240metaG_FD_185973 | JGI IMG/M metagenome (GOLD analysis project Ga0256842, IMG submission 185973) | Hydrothermal vent microbial communities from Guaymas Basin, Mexico - 4559-240 | ecosystem: Environmental > Aquatic > Marine > Hydrothermal vents | place: Mexico: Guaymas Basin | collected... | reverse complement strand
ATTAATCCTAAAAAATTAATAACCAATTTCAAATATTCTCCAAAACAACCACCCCCGAGCGTTTATAAGTTTTATATCAAACCTGCCGGTGATTTTGAAATAAAAGCAAAGAAAAAGGAGATAAGAAAAAAATTTGAAGAAATAAAAAAACTACTCAAAAACAATTGAGTTTTCTTCAAGCAGTTTTTTGGCTTTATTTAAAAGAGCGGTATTTATTTTAAATATAAAGCTGCCTTTCATTTCACTGTTTAAGGTATAGCAGTATTCTATATCGATTCCGTTGTCGCTGAAAAGTGAGATAATTTTATAAAAAGCGCCTATTTCATCATCAGTTTCCACCTTCAAGACATCCGTTAAAGTTAAAGAAAAACCGGCTTTTTCTATTTCTTCACAAGCTTTTACAACATCCCCTACAATCAGCTTCAAAATACCAAAATCACTGGATTCCACCAAATCCACCGCTTTGATTGAAACACCCGCATTTGACAAAACTGATGTTATCTCTTTAAGTTTCCCTTTTCTTTTTTCCAAAAACACTGATATCTGTTTCATATATATCCTTTAATTATTGTTGCAGCCGAAAAAGTCTGCGGCTTTTTGGATACCGCTTTATTTTAATTTTCAATTAAGTCTATTTTCTCTTATCTATAATCCTGACCGCTTTACCCAAACTTCTTTCAATTGTTTTTGGCTCGACTAAAACAATATTCGCATTAATGTATCAATTGTTTAAAAGAGCAGTTGTAAATCTTTTTTGATTTTCTCAAATGCCGCTATATTATCCATCATTATACCGTCACTGACTTCCACCAAAATTTCAAGTTCGTCAAGATGACCTTTTTTATCTACCACTATCTGATAATTAAGAGTAACTCCTTCAGCATTTGCTATAACATATTCAACCTGAGAAGGATACACATTAACCCCGTTGATTATCAGCATATCATCGGCACCTCCAAGCACACTTTCCATTCTGACAGTCGTTCTTCCGCATGCACAAGGTTCTTTATATAGTCTTGTAATCTCTCCCGTTCTGTATCTTATAATCGGAAGCGCCTGTTTTGTAAGAGTCGTAATTACAAGCTCGCCCTCTTCCCCCCTCAGGCAACACTTCTCCGGTTTTCGGGTCTATTATTTCCGGATAAAAATGGTCTTCTTGAATATGAGGACATCTTCCTTTATTACAGCTACAGCTGACTCCCGGACCTATAATTTCGCTTAGTCCGTATATTTCAAAATATTCTATATCCCATGCTTCAGCCACTTCACGCCTAAGCCCCTCACTTGTCAGCTCAGCCCCGAAAAATCCGCATCTCAGCTTATAATCCTTTTTAAAATCCGCTCCCGCTGCCCTCGCTTTTTCCGCCAGATGCAGTGCAAAAGAAGGTGTGGCAAACAATACTGTTGCACCAAAATCACGCATAAGCATAAGCTGTCTGTCAGTAAAACCGCCGCTTGCGGGAACTACAGCCGCCCCTATTTTTTGAGCTGCTTCATGAAATCCCAGACCTCCGGTAAAAAGCCCGTATCCGTAAGCATTGTGGCATACATCCTTTGAATTTACATCCCCCATGCTTAAACTTCTCATCATAACTTCATCCCAGACTTCCATATCATGCTCGGTATACCCCACAACAGTCGGTTTACCGGTTGTTCCCGAAGAAGAATGGATTCTTACCACTTCACTTAACAGAACAGTAAAAAGTCCGAAAGGATAATTATCCCTCAAATCCTGTTTTTTGGTAAAGGGGAGTTTTTGAATATCATCAAGAGATTTAATATCATCAGGTGTTATTCCGAGTTCTTCAAATTTTTTTCTGTAAAAAAGGCTTAGGGCATACACCCTTGTTACTACATCTTTTAATCTTTTTAACTGTACTTTTTCAATTTCTTCCCTACTTGGGCTCTCTATTTTATTCCAAATCATATTTTCTCCTTTTTATTTTATTTCAAAAAAGTTTTACAATATCAGAAAAATCTCTGCCCTCTGTAAAAAATTTTTAATTTTTTCCATATTCAAGCGCTTTTTTTAAAATTTCAAAGTTTTTTGGTGCAATTTTAGGGTTTTTCTCCTCAATTGCCGCTTTTACCTCATCCACACTGAAAGGAAAATCTTTAACTTTTGCAAGAACCAGTCCAAGCATAAACACGTTAAGCCCCTTAGCGTCAAACACACCTTCCTCTGCCATTTTATTTGCATCAACCACAAACACGTTTGCCTCAATTTTAGAAAAATCATCGGCATTAACCACAACACTGCCGCTGCGTTTTAAATACGGCAGATTAAGTACGGCTTCATCCCTGTCAAGTCTTATAAGCAGATCAGCCTGGGAAAAATCTATTAAAGGATTGTAAAAATCCCCTATTTTAATGTGAGAGCTTACACTCCCTCCCCTCTGGCTCATTCCGTGATTTTCGGTTTCTAAGAATCTATATCCCTTTTTAGCTGCACATATGCTTAATACTTTTGCCAAAAACACAACCCCCTGTCCTCCGAATCCCGCAACAACTATTTGATATCTCATTTTTCATCTTTTCTTGGAATAAATGCATCCGTCGGACATATACCGCTGATACACACCCCCATCCGATACATAAAAGAGGATCGATTTCTATTTTCCCCCTCTCATTGTAATGCATCGGAGGACATACGTATTGAGTGGTACACACATCACACGCCACACATTTTTCCTCATCAACGGTTGCAAAAATCCCCGGGAGAAACCCGTTCGCCCTTTCTTTGTCAAGCACGCAGTATTGGCGGCTTACAACCACAAGAGGCCTGTCAACTTCCTCGAATCTTTTTTTACCTCTTTAAAAAAGTTAATTGTTTCGTTTATATCAGGCTTATAAAAATATTCCATAACTTCGGCCCCGCATCCTTCAGCCACTTTTTTCAAATCTACTTCACCGCTTGTAGCCCTCTCAGGCGTAGTTTGTCGCCCCGTCATTGCAGTGGTTGAATTATCCAAAATTACAAGTATAAATTTGGCTTTTTGATACACAGCGTTTATTAAAGGCGCCACTCCCGAATGAAAAAACGTAGAATCTCCGATAGTCGCTATTACCGTTTTGTTTTTATCGGCAATGGCAAACCCATGGCCATAGATACGCTTGCACCCATACACAAAAACGTGTCGATTGCATCAAGGTTTATTCCCAGGGTATAACACCCGATATCCGAAGGATAAATTGATTTTTTCGGCCTGAAAACTTTTTTGATTGCAAAATATACATCCCTGTGAGGACATCCGGGGCAGAGGTTTGGTTTTCTCATTTTGTGGTTTTCAGGGGTAAATACAAGTTTATAAATATTTTCACCTTTATAAAAGCCGATTTTAATAAAAGCTTCAAGCACCCTTTCTTTATTCATTTCATCTATCTGGTGCATATGTCCTGACATTTTGCCGTAAACGTTTTCACTTCTGATTTCATCTTCGATCACCGGATAGGTCTCTTCTACCACAAGCACTTTTTTATACTGTTTTACAAGTTTTTTCAACTCTTTAGCCGGCAGAGGATAAGGCATATCTATTTTCAAAAGGTCTATATCAAGACCCAGTTCCTCAAGAACCTCCTTTACATATCCCCATGCCGTTCCGCTTGCAATAATCAGGTTTTCAGTCCCTTTAAGCTCATTAATTTTAGGCTTTATTAATTCAATATAGTTATACTCCCTGATTTTGTCTGTTCTTTCAAGCTGCCCGTAAGCCTGTTTAAGCCTCCCGGCTCTTGGGGCCACCGCCCATCTGGGTATATCACGCTTAAAATTACCTTCGGCATCTTTAAATTCAAAATTATCTTCAATTTCTACAATTTCCCTTGAATGCGACACCCTCATAACACTTCTAAGCATCACAGGTATTTCGAATTCTTTGGAAATTCAATTTGCAAGCCGTGTAAAATCATAAGCTTTCTGAGGTGTGGCCGGATCAAGTACGGGAATTCTTGCAAATCTTGCAAATTCCCTTGAATCCTGTTCGGTTTGGGAAGAGGTAAAACCGGGGTCGTCAGCCACTATTAAGACAAACGCACCTTTGTTTCCTATAAAACTCGCTCTCATTAAAGCATCGCTTGCAACGTTAAGCCCGACCTGTTTCATCGTAGCAGCGGCGTTTACACCCGCTATCGCCCCGATATACGCCACTTCAAAACCCACTTTTTCGTTTGTGGCCCACTCGGCATAGATTGATAAGTCATTTTTAAGTTTTTGAACTGTTGTTAATATTTCATTCCAGGGAGTTCCCGGATATCCGCTAACCATTTTGGTATTTGAATGTAAAAGCGCGTAAGCTATCGCTTCGTTTCCCATTAATGTAAGTTTCATTTACAGCCTTTAAATAATAACAAAAAAAATTTTAATAATTGCTTAATTTAATAAAACACATATTGATATAACAATAAAAAAGGCAATTTTTTTCCTTTTTTGGTATAATTAAAATAAAAAAGCAAAAACAGTGGAAATTGATAAAGACGGTTTTCTTCCGGATTTCATAAAAAGAACCTGAAAATTATTCTAATGTTTCAAACATAAAAACCTGTAAATTTTAAAACTGTTTACATAAAAAAAATAGAGATTACAGAATCTTGTTTGACGTTGAAGAAAATCAGATTTTCGCAGGCAGAGTTTTACACAAAAGAGTTAAAGGATAATTATGTCTTTTGTCCAAAAATTAAAATCCCTGCCCGACAAACCCGGTGTTTATCAGTATTTCGACGAAAACGGGAAACTTTTATATATCGGAAAGGCAAAAAGCCTTAAAAAACGGGTAAAAAGCTATTTTCGGTTCAATCCTTTCAGACCGGCTGATAATCTCTCTCCTCGAATTTATAAAATGATAAGCGAGGCAAAAAATATCAATTACATAGTCGTTGAAAGCGAAAACGACGCGCTTATATTGGAAAATTCGTTAATTAAACAGCTAAAACCCAAATACAATATTTTACTGCGCGATGACAAAACATATCCATATATCTATATTAACCTTGACGAGCCTTTTCCTGTGCCTCAAATCACCCGAAAAGTAGTAAAAGGCAAAAACATCAAATATTTCGGACCGTTCAGCAGCGGAGCAACAGCCATACTTAAAACCGTTTATGAAAAAGTTCCTCTGGTGCAGTCAAAAAGCTGCCTAAGAAGCGGCAAAGCCTGTCTTTATCATCAGATAGGAAGATGTCTGGCACCCTGCGTTGGCAAAATTACAAGCCGCGAATATATGAAATACGTCCAAGAAGCCATAGACTTAATTCACGACAAAGAAAAAATTCTTGAAATTTTAAATCAAAAAATGCAAAAATACGCCGAAAATCTGCAATTCGAAGAAGCGGCTGAAATCAGAGACAGAATTAAAGCAATTGAAAGCGCGGAAATATATTCGCATGTCGATTTGGCAAAACTTGAAGATTTGGATATTTTTGCCGTTGAAACATTTAATAAAAAAGCAGTAGTTATAAGAATCTTTGTGCGTCAAGGGAAAGTGGTTGCAAGTTCCCATACAATCATTAATTTGCAAACCGCCCCTGAAATCGGAGAAATTTATACAAGGGCCATACTTGAATTTTATTCAACCGAGACTCCCTTTACCTCAAATAAAATACTGGTTGGTAACGATTTTGAAGAGCGTGAATGGCTAAGCCGGGTTTTAAGCGAAAAATTCAATAAAAAAATATCCATTATCACGTCTACTACAAAAGAGAGAAAAAGTCTTATAAAACTTGCAAAAATAAACGCGCTTGAGGTTATCAAAAACCAAAAAGAAAACAGCATACTTGAAGAAATAAAAACACTCTTCAATCTTGAAAACACCCCTTATAAAATAGAAACTTTCGACACTTCTCATATAAGGGGCGAAGCAACGGTAGGGGCCATGGTCGTATGGGAAAACGGCAAATTTAAAAAAAGCGATTACAGACACTACCACCTTGAAGGAAAAGATGAATATTCGCAAATGAGAGAGCTTTTAACAAGAAGGGCGCAGAGTTTTGAAAAATCCCCTCCTCCGGATTTATGGCTTATAGACGGCGGAAAAGCTCAGCTTAATCTTGCTAAAGAAATCATAGATTCAACGGGAGCGAATATCGACGTCCTTGGCATATCTAAAGAAAAAATCGATGCAAAAGCGCACAGGGCTAAAGGGAAAGCGAAGGATACAATTTATGAATGGAGAATGGAGAACGGAGAATGGAGAATTGATAAATTGAAGTTACCGGAAAATGATAAAAGGCTTCAGTTTTTACAGATGTTAAGGGATGAATCCCACAGGTTTGCAATAGAATTTCACAGAAAAACAAAACGCAAAAAAGACACCCAAATCGACTTGCTTAAGATTAAAGGAATAGGAAAAGCAAAAATGACAAAACTTTTGAATTATTTCGGCAGTTTTAATAATATCAAAAAAGCTTCTTTTGACGAATTGAAAGAAGTGTTAAACGAAAAAGACGCAAAAGCGATTATAAGTTTTTTTAAAGAAAAAAAATGACGGCTACCATTGGCGGATTTGACGGAATGCATTTGGGTCATCAGGCTTTAATTAAAAAAGCGGATATGATCGTTGTAATAGAAAAAGGCTCCAACCTCACACCAGGAGATGACAGGTGCGAGTATACTACACTTCCATGCAAATTTTACAACTTAAAAGATATTAAAAATTTAACTCCCCTTGAATTTATTAAAATTTTAAAAAATTTAAAAATATCCAAAATAGTCGTAGGCAAAGATTTTAGATTCGGCAAAAACAGAAGCGGGGATTTATGTCTTTTAAAAAAACATTTTGAAGTGGAAAGTATTGATGAGGTGAAAATAGACGGGATAGGCGTTCATTCAAGGATTATAAGGGAATTTATAAAAAGCGGGAAAATAAAAAAAGCAAATAAATTTTTAGGACATACATACAAAATAAAAGGTAAGCAGATAAAAGGCCAGGGTCTCGGCGGCAAAGAACTTGTTCCTACCATAAACATAATACCGATAAAAAATTATTTAATCCCCAAAGCCGGCGTATATATTACCCTTACAAACGGCAAACCTTCTTTAACTTTCATAGGCACCCGCTCAACGGATAATAATTTTTCCATTGAAACACATATATTAAGTTCCGAGTTCCAAGTTCCAAGTTCCAAGTTAATTCAAGTTAAATTTTTGGAATTTTTACGGGAAAACAGAAAATTTGAAAATTTAAATGATTTAAAAGATCAGATAACAAAAGATATTATTTGTGCGGAAAGTTTTTACAAAACTCAATAAAACTTTTTTCATTCATCGGCTTGGCGAAATAATACCCCTGAACAAGGTTGCATCCGAGGTTTTTTACAATATTTAATATTTTTTCGTTTTCAACCCCTTCGGCAACTGTATTTTTATTTAAAACCTTTGCAATCTGGACTATCATTTTGGTTATAACCAAATCATCCCTGTCATTTTCAAGATCCATTACAAAAGACTGGTCTACCTTTAACGTGTCAAAAGGAATTGTTTTAAGATAATTCAGAGATGAATACCCTGTCCCGAAATCGTCAAGTGCTATTTTAAACCCCAGGAATTTTAACTGTTTTAAAATGGAAATAGTATATTCTACGTTATCCATACTGAGAGTTTCTGTTATTTCTATTTCAAGTTTTGAAGGATTTATTTTGTGTTTATTAAGCAGATTTTTCAAATTCTCGACAAAATCTTCTTCTTTAAATTTATTGGCGGATATATTGATAGCAAGACTTAAATGTTTTAATTTTTCATCATTTTGCCATTTTTTTAACGTTTTGAAAGCCAGATTTAAAACATATTCGTCAATTTTTGAAATAAGACCGCTTTTTTCAGCAAAAGGTATGAAATGAAAAGGGGACAAAATTCCTCTTTCAGGATGATTCCATCTAATAAGCCCTTCCGCTCCGTATACTTTATTGTCTCTTATATCGATTTTCGGCTGAAAATATAACACTAATTCATTGTTTTTTAAAGCTTTTTTAAGTTCATCAACCGTTTTATAAAAATCACTTGAATATTTTTTTATATTTTCATCTATAAAAGCATAATTGTTTTTACCTTTTTCTTTTATTTCATACATTGCAATATCGGCATATTTTAAAAGATTTTCAAAGTTTTCGGCATCATCGGGATAAATTGCACCTCCTATACTGAATGTCGCTATGATATTGTTGTTTTTTATATTTACAGATTTGTTTAAGACCTCGGTTATTTTCTTTATAACCTTCTTGGCTTCTTGTTTGGAATTTATATCGTATAAAAGAACAACAAACTCATCACCTCCAATTCTTGCTACAAAATCAGTACTTCTTATACTCTCTTTTAATCGTCTGGCAATATTTTTCAAAAATTCATCACCGCTGTTATGTCCCAAAGTATCGTTAATCATTTTAAAATTATCCATATCAAGATATAAAAGAGAGATTTTTTTATTTTCCCGTTTGGCTAAAGAGGCCAGGAATTCAAATTTTTCAATTAATTTTCTTCTGTTCGGAAGTCCCGTTAGGGGGTCGTGATATGCTAAAAATTCTATCATTTTTTGTTTTTCGACACTTTCGGTTATATTTAAACTTACACACAGTACATAATGAGATTTTTTTGTTTTTATGCACTTTCCTATCGTTTTAAAATTAAACTGTTTATTCTTTAAAGTGTTTAAAATATGAATGGTTTCAAATTCCAAGCATTTTTTACAAATGTTATTTAAATAATAAGAAACATCTATATCAGGAAAAAACTTATTAAATTCACTTAATGTAAATTCGTTTTTTTTAGCGTTTAAAAATTTTTTAAACTCATTGCTTATTTGGATATTATTATTGATGCAGTCATATTCCCAGCTGAAGCTCTGAGCAATTCTTTGGGCGCTTTCAAGATGTTTTTTTAACTTTATCATTTTTCTTATCATTTGTATCTGCATTTTATAAAAAGAATCCGCTCTTTTCAAAAGAGAATTTATAGCATTAACGATATTGACTATTTCATAAAAATTGTCTATTTTTTTAATCTGTTTTACTTTTCTAAAATCGAGCTTTTCAAGCTTGGCCGCCAAAATATTAAATTTATTGATTTTATTTCTAAGATAAATAAATATAAATATAACAAAAGGTGAAAAAAGCAACACATATATCAAAAATCTGTTGAAATATTTATTAAAAAAACTTTTTAATATTTTATGCGAATCATAGTAAATTTTAAAAGTCACGTTTCTGGTATTATAAATATATACGTTTTCTTTTTTTTCTTTCTCAAAATAAGAAAATTTTTTCTTTAGTGTTATAATTTCCAGACCTGTTATTTCATTAGAAATATTTACAATATTTCTGATTTCACTGTTCAATTCATCATAAAAGCCGTATTTTAACAATTTGTTTAACACTGATAAATTATTTTTAATAATTAAAGCGATTTTTTCTCTTTGCATTTCTTTTAAGGTTTGCGTAATGTTTTTCATATCTAAATAAGTGAATATTATTGTTATAAATATAAATAACACAATTAAAAAATCAAGGATTTTTTTTAATGATTTATTCCTCATATATTTTCCCTACTTTAAAAAGAATTGGATTTATATAAATATCAGCTTTTTTGATGATTTTCGGATTTACATAAAGCTTTATTCTCGGACCTATATATACAGATATCATGGTGTATTTTATACTCTCGGGATAAATGCCGAATATCAGTTTATGTGTTTTTAAAAGAGTTCTTATTAAAGAATATGTAGGATTTTTAATAGTCAATATATATCCGTCGGCTTTTTTTATATTGTCTTTTTTCATCAGCAAAGCCGTATAGCCGTTTAGCACTAAAAAATTTTTTAGTTTTTCGGCTGTTTCTTGCGATTTTTCATCATAAATTATCCCCATTTTAGGTGAGGTGATATATTTGTTTTCAAGCATAATTACTTTTGGGTAAAGTTTGGCTTCTATTATCAGTAAATCATCCGTTATTGCAAAAAGAAACGTAATATTTAATAAAATCAATAAAAATTTTTTCATTTCCAGTTCTTTTCAATATTTAAATAAACTTTTCTTCCCGCTTGAGGAATTTTTGCATCTTCCTGGACAAATATGTATCTGTGAAAAATAATATTGCTGGGGTCTGAAAAATAATAGTTTTTATGGTCGGTTAAATTATCAATCCCTAAATTAATATAATATTTTTTAACCTTAAACCTGTAATTTGCATTGAGTGAAAAATACGGGTTTATATCGTCCATATAGCTTGGGGTTTTAATTTTACTTCCGTATAATAAAGACACAAACACTGTTTTATCAGCTGAAAAATGGTGCATAATATAGGATTTTATCATTTTTTCCCTGGTACCCGGCCAGTCATATCTATTTATTCCCCCGGATTTATTTTTAAAATTGTTTTTATTTTTGTTATAAGAATAGGAAATATAAAATCTGTTGTTTTTATAAACCGAATCAAATGAAATTTCTATCCCTTTTATAATATATTCGCCTAAGTTTTCATATACTTTTTTACCGCTATTATGAGAATATGCCCGTCCTATGTAATCCCTGTTTTTTCCGTAATAATATACAAATTTGAATTTATTGTTTTCGTTTAATTTTTTAATAAAAATCCCCTCCACCATATCGACGGTTTCGGGTTTTAAATTTTCATTGCCGTTAAAATCAGTGGCACTTTGCGCATAAAGCTCTATAAAACTAGGTATTCTGTAGGCTTTGTTATAAAGCAGTTTAAAAATACTGTTGTTAGAAAACGAATACACTCCGCCTAGTTTATATAAATATTTAGGTTTGAAATTATTGTATTTATCAACTCTTGCGCCGTAAATTAAGGAAAAATCATCACTCATAATATACATATCCTGAAATCCCACTGATAACAGCTTTCTTGAAATTCCTTCTTTTAAAGGAGCATATTTTCCCGTTAAATGTTTTCTGTTGGGGCCTAAATTAAAAGCGTTTTGATTGTTTCCCATGCTTTTTACATACTGTAGATAATACATATCATAAGGTTTTGCATATTTCATTTCAGCCAAAGCGGTAAGGGTGTGTTTTTCGGTTGTATAAGTAAGGATGTTTTTTAAATAAAGCTCGTATTCTTTAACATCCGCCCCGGCAATTATATCATTAGCGGGGTCGTTGTCTATCGTTTCGTTAAAATCATAAGGATAATTTCTGAATTCCCCTTTCCATTCGTAATGTTTAATTCCGGTGTTTATTTCGTTTTTTAAATTATATTTCAGATATTTTTTGTAATTCAGATTTATATACTGATGAATTAAATCCACCCTTTTATCGTCTTTTAAAGGGGTAAGTTTAGCTATACCGAAAAAATTGCCTTTTTGATAATACTGAAGCCTGTAACTCAGTGATGTTTCATCATTAATATTGTATCTCAGTCCGAATCCCGCATTTTTTTCAAGCGTGTTTGCTTTTGTTTTATGTCTATATAAATTTTTATTTTTTTTAACTATATCGACTAAATATGTCTGTGGCGCTGTTATATCCGGTTTTGAATATGAATAATAAAAATCTATCAAAAATTTATTCATATTTAAAAACGCACCGCCTTCATACTCGTCTTTGTTTGATACATAAAAATTGACAAAATTGTTATTGTATTTATCAAGGGTGATTATGTTAATAACCCCTAAAAAAGCCGTTCCGCCGTATAAAACGGAATCGGGGGTTTTTGTAAATTCAATCCTTTTGATTAAAGATGCGGGAAAATTGTAATAATAAAACTGGTTTGTATAAAGGTTGTTTGTAACATCCACCCCGTTTATTAAAAATTTTATTTTATCACGGTAAATTGATTTGTTGCCTCTTATGATAAGCTCTCTTTTACCGCTTGAAGAGAGGGGAATTTCTACACCCGGCAGATATTTTAAAACATCAAGAAGTGTTTTCGCTCCGCTTTTTAATATAAAATCCCTTCTTATAACCTCAACGTTTGAGGGGATTTTATCAACATTCACTTTTGTTTTGGTGGCAATGTCGCTTACTTCGTTTAGAGTTTTTAAAAAATCATCATTCGCAGCATTAAGCAATAAAAAAAGCATAAACACCAAAAATTTTTTCATATACCCTCTTTTAAATGTTTTTCTAAAATTATAATCAAAATTATTTAAAAATGATAACAAAATGATATTTATCAATTTTAAAATTGTCGCATTTTTGTAAAATTCATTTAAAGATGTAATTTTTGCTATTATTTTAAATAATTTAAAGGAGAGATATGGCTTTAATAGATTTATTGGATGTTAGTAAAAAATTCGAAGCGCAAAAAATACTCTGTAATGTGGAATTTCATTTAGACGAAGGCGAAAGGGTTGCGCTTATAGGCAAAAACGGAAGCGGAAAATCCACATTAATGAAAATTATAGATAAAACCATAGAACCCGACAGCGGCGAAATAATTACAAAAAACGGAATAAAAATAAAAAGACTGCTTCAATCTCCGAAATTCAAAGAAAATTTAACGGTTCGGGAAGCTATCGAAAACGAACTCACCGAATTCAAAGAAGCTTATCAAAAATATTTAAAGCTAACCGAAAAATTTGCCGCAGATCCCGAAAATAAATCAATTCAGAGCGAACTGGATGAAATTTCAAAATTTCTTGACTTTCACAACGCATGGAATCTTGATGACAGGATTGAAAGAATTATGCAGGAATTTGATCTTAAAAAATATGAAAACAAAAATATCTCGCTTCTTAGCGGCGGGGAACAAAGAAGAGTGGCGCTTGCCAGCCTGCTTTTGCAAAAACCTGACGTCCTGCTTTTAGACGAGCCTACAAACCATTTGGATGTTTATATGACTGAATTTTTGGAAGAAATGCTTTTAAAAGAAAAATATACCTTTATCGTTGTCAGTCACGACAGATATTTTATTGACAGAATCGCTACGAGGGTTGTTGAACTTGAAAACTGTAAGCTCAGAAGTTTTAAAGGCGGCTATGCCGATTATATATGTCAAAAAGAAGAGCTTTTAAAGGCCAAAGAAAAAGAGTATGAAAACGAGCTTAGACTGTTAAAAAGGGAAGAAGAATGGCTAAGGCGCGGCGTAAAGGCAAGACTTAAAAGAAATGAAGGCAGAAAAAAAAGGGTAATGGAACTAAAAGAAAAAGTCAAAAAAGACAGAAGTGAAATCAGACAAATCGAAATGCAACTAAAAAGAGAACTTTTGGCAAAAGAAGATGAAAAAATAAACCGTAAAAAAGTAATGTTTGAAATAGAACATTTAACAAAATCCATAGGAAACAAACTTCTAATCAAAGATTTTACGACACGGATTTTGCAAAAAGACAAAATAGCTATAGTCGGTAAGAACGGAAGCGGCAAGTCGACGCTTTTAAAAATTTTAATAGGAGAAGAAAAACCGGACGGAGGTATCATTAAAATCGGGGAAAATATCAAAATCGGGTATCTTGACCAGAGAAAATCTATGCTGAGTGATGATAAAGACCTTATAGAAACTTTCTGCCCCGAGGGCGGGGACCATGTAAGTGTAAGAGGCAGGAATATGCATGTTTATGGGTATTTAAGGGAATTTTTGTTCCCGCCTGAATATTTAACGAAAAAAATCGGCGTATTAAGCGGAGGGGAAAAAACAAGAGTGGCCCTGGCTCTTTTATTTACAAAAAATTTCGATGTTTTGGTTTTGGATGAGCCCACAAACGATTTGGATATTCCGACAATCAACATTTTGGAAGAATATTTAATGGAATATGACGGAAGTGTGATTTTTGTAAGCCATGACAGATATTTTGTGGATAAAACAGCAAAAAAAATGTTCATTTTCAAAGGCGACGGCATTGTGGAAGAGAGCCATATTCCATACACCGAGTATCTCGAGATTGAAAAAGAACTGAAAATAATTGAGAATTTAGAATTTAGAACTGAGAATGTAAAGAAAGAAAAACCAAAACAAAGAAAACAAAAAAAATTAAGCTATAAAGAACAGCGAGAGCTTGAAGAACTGCCAAAGCTCATAGAAGAGCTTGAAATTACAATTGCCGAAATAGAAGAGTGCCTTGCAAATCCCGAATGTTATCAGGAAAAAGGGTTAGTAACATTAAGCGAAGAGCTTGAAGAAATTAAAAAAACATATGATGAAAAGGTGGAAAGATACCTCGAACTTGAAGAAAAAAAAGAAAAACTTCAAATGGAAAATTGAAAATGGAAAATGCAAAATTATTAAAAATATTAAAAAATATTAATTTAAAAACCCTGAAAGAAACCGTTAATGAAATCACATTATATTCGGCGGCGCTTAGTTTTTATACGGTTTTTTCTCTTGTCCCCATGATTTTAATAGTACTTACCATCTTTTCAAACACCCCGTTTTTTGCAGAATTTTATACCAAACTGGAACATTTCATAAGCTCAAACCTTCTTCCGACAAACGCCGATACGATTTCTATATACCTTAAAAATTTTTTAACTAATTCAGGGAAAATGGGGGTAATGGGCGGTTTTTACATTTTAATCACATCAATTCTGTTTTTTGACAACTACGAAACTATAATTTCAAAAATTTTCAACCAGCCTAAAAGAAACCTGTGGGAGAAAATCAAACTTTACTGGACAATGCTTACCCTCTTTCCCATTATGTTTGCAGCGGCAATGTTTATTTCAATCAAACTGCAGTTTTTCTTGGACAAATCAACTTACACATCATGGATAAATTTTGCCAAATTCGCCCCGTTTTTAATCATATGGCTTACATTTTTCCTCTCATACAAAATGACACTCGAAGGCGAAAAAACAAAATCTGCCTTCATTTCCTCTTTATTGATTAGTGTTATTTTTTTTATTTCAAAAAACATTTTTATCTATTATGTTCTAATTAATAAAACTTATACGACAATATACGGTTCAATTTCACTTTTGATGTTTTTGTTCTTGTGGATATACATAAACTGGATTATATATATATCAGGAATATACCTGATTAAATTTTTTGATAAAAAAGGGGAAGAGAAATTTTAAGTTTTAAATTTATTTGCTAAATCTTTAATTTTGTCCATAACAATTTTCAATGTATCTGAAACTTTGAATAAGTTTTCCCCTACTTTTTGACTTACATCAGCTTGTTGTTGCAATTCACCGGATGATTTTTCCAATTCTTTTATTTTAAACGTTATTTTTTCAGCTTCTTTACTTGCAAGTGTTGACTTTTCAACACTGTTTGATAGTTTATCCATTACTACTTTAGTTTTCTCGGCAAGTTCTTGTATTCTATTTGAATTCTCAAGGGCAAATTCGGAATTATTTCTGATTTCTTTTTCGATTTCTTGAATTTCCTGAACAATCAGAGATGTTACAGCTTCGATTTCACCAAGCGATTTTTGAGTTCTTTCAGCCAGTTTTCTGACTTCATCCGCAACCACAGCAAATCCTCTTCCGTGTTCCCCAGCCCTTGCAGCCTCAATTGCCGCGTTTAATGATAATAAATTCGTCTGATCTGCAATTTCTTTAATTATTTTTAATATATCTTTTATCTGTTCACTTCTGTTGACAAGCTCTGTTGTTTTATGCGCGAGATTATTTTCATTTTCCGATTCGTTTTTAATGGATTCTACCATTTTTGTAAGTTCATCAAATGCCGCTTCTAAATATTCATAAGAAGATTTAATGTTTTCAGCCGCTTCATTAATTGCAAGATTCGAATTGTATGCTTCTTCACTTATCTCCTCGCTTATCTTTTCATTCTTTCTAATCAGTTCAATCTGTTTATTTATAACATCCCCAATAGTCATACTCGCTTTGCCTACCTCATTTGAAGAAGTAGAAGAAGAAACTATCGCGCTTTTTAAATTATCAACAATATCCTGAATTTTTTCAATAAATTTGTTTAAATTTTCTGCAATTTCATTTGCTTCATCTTTTGAAACTACATGCACCCGTTTTGTCAAATCGCCTTCACCTTCGGCCAAATCCGCGGTAATATCCCTTAATTTAACAAGGTTGCCCCTTAAATTACCTACCACATATATATAATAAACAAAAATAAACAATCCTATCACAGACAGAATCAAAAGAGCGTATTTTAACTGATTTATTATTGCTTCAATTTTATGTTTTTCCCCCGCAAGGTCTATTTTAACAGCCAGGTAACCTCCGCTGCCGTTCAAATTCCAATGGGTATGACATTTCAAACAGCTATTGTCAACAGGTAAATTATAATATGCCGTAACTTCGTTTTTATCCCATCTAAAAGCTTCTCTGTTTTTATTGAATTTCAAATCATTTGGCACTGTATAATGACACCTTGCACAGTTTCTGTCTTTAGGATGCAGTTTTTTATACATACATTCCGTTACAAGAGAATCTTTAATATATTTATAAAACCAGTCATCTCTCATCCAAAGACCGTTTGTTTTCTTATAATATTTAATATTAGGGTTATAAAACCGCCCGTTTTTTCTTACAAATGGTAGACCTACGCTTTTTTCACCGTCCTTATACATCATTAAACCGTCTGCGCTGAATGCGTAAACATTCTTCACTCCCTTAAGCGTTTTCATACCGTCAATCACTTCCTGAAACGAAAATCTCTGACCTTTTTCAATAGAACTTTTTGAAAAGGTTTTATAAGATTTAAGTATAGTATTTGTATAATTTTTAGCGTGTTTTTCAACTATTTTTTCAGCGTAATTTTCCAAATAAATCATAATTCCCGCAATTGCAGCCGCTAATAAAACTATAGGAATTACTATCAGTTTAAAAAACAAAGCCGATTTTACAAACTCTTTCATAACTATATCCTTTTAAAATCTTTATATTTTTCAAGTTTTCTTTCATCATCATAATGTTTAAATAAAATATTTCTAGGAAAATTTTCACTTGCACATCCAACACACGGATGTCCGCTTTTTATGCAGTTGTATTTGTCGTAATCGTTACCGCTTTTTATACAGTCGCATTTTGTAACGGGACCCTGACATCCGAGTTTAAACAAACATCCCCTGTCCCCAATCTTTTTGGCAAATATTTTTTCCTGAAAATCGTTATAATAAACACATCTCTCATGCACCGTATTACCGAAAAACCTGAGAGGTCTGTGCATTAAATCAATCGGAGGAGTTTTTCTGTTTTTAATATAATAAAACAGCGTATACAATAAATGATTCGGCTTTAAAGGACATGCCGGTAAATTAACAACCGTAGTATCAACACTCTCTTCTTCAAGACATTTTTTAAGTGAAACGGCATCAATATGCATACCTTTCATATCGCATATCCCAAGAAACGAAGCGCACGTCCCCGCTGCTATTGCTAAAGAAGCTTTTCTTGCCGTGTTTACTATTGTATCTCTTATAAATTCTTCACCCATCATACAAGCATGCGGCAGTTCTTTACTCGGAATCGCACCTTCAACTACTATTATCAAATCATTTTGGGTGTCTTCATATTTTTTAAGAATTTCCATGCTGAGCTTACCCTCAGCCGCCATAACGGTAGGATGAAATACAATATTTACAAATCTGCTTAAAATATCAACCAAAGATATTTCGGCATTTAAAAACGAAGTCGAACACCCGTCACAGCTCATAGCGTGTATCCATATTAAATCCGGTTTGTTTTCGGATGTTTCCATAGCATCAAGCTCTTCAATACTGAAAAATGAACTTCCGAAAATTGTAGCCAGTAAAGCCTGTGTGGTTTTTAAAAATTCTCTTCTATCCATTTCAACTCCTTAATGAACCGCACACGCAAGGCACGGGTCTGTGCTTCTTATTATTCTTGATATTTCTATAGGGTTGTTTTCATCTTTTATGTGCGTACCTATAAGCATACTCTCAAGTGCGCCCGGGATATCCCTGTTGTCTTTTGGTGAAATATTCCAGGTTGTAGGCACAACCATTTCGTAGTTTCTTATATATCCGTTTTCACCGATATCTATAAAATGCGCCAAAGCACCCCTTGTAGCTTCGGTAAGCCCAACACCTTTTACGTTTGAAGGAGGTTTTTTTAACTGCGTGAATCCTAAAACGCCTTCATCAACATTTAACGCGTCTTCAATTAATTTATCAATTATCATCATACTCACAATAGCCCTTGAAAGATGTCTTCCCATAACCGAATTGTAATCTTTTATGGAAATATCCAACTCGCTGTTTATTTTATTTACGATTTTGTTTAATTTATGATTTTTACCGCTTAAATACGTATTTATCACAATCGCCGCAGGTCCCACTTCGACCACATGCCCTTTATACCTAGGGGCTCTTGACCATGTGTATTTCTCACTGTTTTCAAACTCTTCCAAATCAACCGGATGCAAATCGTCAAGCTCTAAAGGTTTGTATCCGCCGTTTTCTTTATAATACGCATAATTGTTGTATTCTATAATTTCATATGGTTCAACCCCTTCTTCAAATCTGAAATCTTTACTAAACCCGGCAACAAACATATAACTTCCATCAAGATTTTGTAAAGTGTTAAATGTTAAAAAATTATTAACCCCTTTTCCTATTTTAAAATATTCTTTAAAATATTTCGCCACCCTTAACACATCTTCAAAATATTTGTTATAAATAAACTCTTTTAAATCTTTTGCCAAATTTATATATTTTATTAATCTGTCAGCCGTAGGTCTTGTAGTTATTCCACCGGCTTCTATAGCAGTCATATGGGGGGCTTTAGCACCGAAAATTTTCACCATTTCCGCAGCTTTTTTCATAGCTTCAAAATTTTCTAAATAATGTTTAATAAGTGTTAAATTAAATTTACTGTTTTTGATATATACGTTTTTATATTTTTGAGTAAAAAGAGGTGAAGGAAAAACTTTTTTTGAAGAAATTTCTTTTAAAACATACTTTTTAAATTCAAGCATTTTGAAATCATTTCCGTTATACTTGAGAATAGAATTTATATTGATAAAATCAAGCGAACTAAGTGTGTAAAAATGCAGAAGGTAATCTTTAAGCTTATACGCTCCTATTACCATATTTCTTAAAAGTTTTGCATTTTTGTTAAGTTCAATTTGAAGAGCATCTTCAATTGCAAGCGCCGCAGCCTCGGCTTGTGCATAAGGGCAGCATCCGCATGTCCTTTGCGTAATTTGTATTGCCGTCAGATAATCATATCCTTTTAAAGCTTTTTCAAGCCCCCTGTACATATCAGCAGAACACTTTGCCGAAACTATTTTTGAATTTTTAATTTCAACATTTACTTTTAAATGTCCTTCTATCCGCGTAACCGGATCGATTGTTAGTTTCATATTCTTCCTTTAATACATTAATTTTTAAGAACATTATAACAAAACGAACAATATAAATAAATAATTATTCAGAAAATAAATGATTTTTTTGTTACAAATGTAAAATTTATATTAAATTTATAATGAATGTAAGATTTATCTAAAATTAGATAGCTATATAATTAATAATTGATTAATAAAAATGTTTATAATATAATTACAAAAAAAAGGAGTAATTAATGGATATTACAAAAATTAAACCGGGAAATCCGGAAGAATATGTAAATGCGGTTATAGAAATTCCCCAAGGCAGCAACATTAAATACGAACTAGATAAAGAAAGCGGAGCTATATTTTTAGACAGAATCCTTTACGGAGCAAACTATTATCCCGCAAATTACGGATTCGTTCCGAATACTTTAGCAGATGACGGTGACCCTATTGACGTTTTGGTGCTCTCAAGCGTAAGCGTAACACCGGGAACAGTAATTAAAAGCAGGGTTATCGGGGTACTTATTATGGAAGACGAAAGCGGAAAAGATGAAAAAATCGTAGCGGTACCTACCGTAAAACTTGATCCGAAAATGGCAAAAATCAATGATTTAAGCGATTTGGCTGAAATCGAACTTAATCAAATCAAACATTTCTTTGAAACATATAAAGACCTTGAACCAGGAAAATGGGTAAAAGTAACCGGATATGAAGGAAGGGAAAAAGCGATTGAGCTTATTCAAAAGGCAATTGACAACTATAATAAATAAGTGGATAAGGAGGTAAGTGGGTAAGTTGTGAAGGCTACTTCCCAACTTAACTACTTCACAACTTCACCACTTCACAATTTACATATTACCAATCTACACATTTACATATCGCTACCAATAAAAAAACCTTATATGCTACGTTTATGATACTTTTTTAAATTATCATAAAGAAAAACAACAAAGGAGTATAAATGTTAAATGAAATATATTATCCAAAAAAAGAATTGTTTAAAGACCCGGCATTTAAAAATATGTGCGAATACGAAGAAATGGTTGAAGAATTTAAAAAAGACTATGAAGGCACATGGGCAAAACTTGCAAGGGAAAAAATTACATGGTTTGAAGACTTCACTACTACGCTTGATGAATCAAATGCACCGTTTTACAAATGGTTTGTAGGCGGTAAATTAAATGTGGCATACCAGTGTATCGACAGACATCTGGAAACTAAAAAAAACAAAGCCGCAATCATTTGGGAAGGTGACAACGGAGAAAAAAGAATTATTACTTATCTGGAACTTTACAGGGAAGTTAATAGATTTGCAAATCTATTAAAATCCTTAGGTGTAAATAAAAGCGACAGGGTTGTAATCTATATGCCTATGATTCCGGAAGCCGCGTTTGCAATGCTTGCATGTGCAAGAATCGGTGCCATTCACAGCGTGGTATTCGGAGGATTCAGCGCAGAGGCGCTTAAAGACAGAATAATAGATGCTCAGGCTAAAATCGTAATTACGGCTGACGGCGCATTTAGAAAAGGCAAACCTTATATGCTAAAAACGGTAGTCGATAAAGCGCTTGAGGGAGTTGATATTGTCGAAAAAGTATTGGTTGTTGATAGAAACAACGAAGACATTGAATGGGTAAACGGAAGAGATGTAAGTTACAACGAACTTATTGTAAACCAAAGTGACGAATGTCCTGCGGAAATTATGGACAGTGAAGATCCCCTTTTCTTATTATACACATCAGGAAGTACCGGAAAACCGAAAGGAGTTGAGCATCATCAAGCCGGATATATTTTATGGGCTCAGCTGACAATGGAATGGGTGTTTGATATTAAAGACAACGATACGTTCTGGTGCACAGCCGATATCGGATGGATTACCGGACATACTTATATTGTTTACGGTCCTCTTGCAGCAGGTGCCACGACGCTTATGTTCGAAGGGGTTCTGACATATCCTGACAGCGGAAGAGCATGGAAAATGGTGGAAGAATATAAAGTTAACCAATTCTATACGGCACCGACCGCCATCAGACTCCTTCATAAAATGGGAGCAGATGAGCCTAAAAAATATGATTTAAGCTCACTTAGAATCCTTGGAACTGTTGGAGAGCCTATCGACCCTCCTGCTTGGAGATGGTATTATGAAGTTGTCGGAGGCGGAAGATGCTCAATTGTCGATACATGGTGGCAGACGGAAACAGGAGGTCATATGATTTCACCGCTTCCTGCGGCAACACCTGTAAAACCTGCTAGTGCAACATTCCCTCTACCCGGAATTTTTGCGGAAATTATTGACGAAAACGGCAATAGAGTAAACGAACACG